>Ga0123341_1004361_pt1 | contig 12412 bp, 4 predicted proteins | sample Turbeapinknodule_FD_89959 | JGI IMG/M metagenome (GOLD analysis project Ga0123341, IMG submission 89959) | Root nodule microbial communities of legume samples collected from Mexico - Turtle bean Mexico pink nodule | ecosystem: Host-associated > Plants > Roots > Nodule | place: Mexico: Nepantla... | reverse complement strand
TATATATATATACTAAATATATATAAAGTTTCGTTTGGATAAGAACAGTTATTAAAGTCAAGGCCAATATAATTCAATAATTTTTAAAATACTATTGGTTCATTTAATTTTTTTGATATTTTTTTTAATTTATTAAATTTTATAAAGGTATGAATGAACTTTTATTGGGGCCCAATTAAATTATCTTCTCAAAACATTTATTTTAACCATGTAATCAATATAAACTATTTATTTTCGAAAACAAGGACTAGTTATGTAAGAAACCTTAAACTTCAAAATCTTATTTTAATATAATTTATTCATATATCATTTATTTCAACCATAATTGATTGAGATAACATTATTGAGTGGTACTAGGAAATCTATCCATATTAATTGATCTATAAATAGATGTACAACTTCTTTGATATGACATACCTAGATGTACAACTTCTTTGATATGACATGCTTAAATTGCATACAAATTTAGGTGCTTCTTGAAATCAAATTATGTAGATGTGACTGTAAATAAACTACATTAAATGTTTATAAAAGTAAGTATGACAATATATTTTTTTAATGTGTTATTAAGATTGTATTCCCACATGACAGGAGAGTTTTTTTAAAAAATATTTTTTTCATAAGATATAATTATTTATAAATAAAATCTCACTTATTGTTTTGAATTAAAATTAAATTAATATTTCAATTTTGAAAAATACTAAGTAAAAATAAAAATTATATATATTTTAACCACTAAAACAAATTTATACATGATTTTAAATATGATGTAATATTTTAACCATCAATTAGTCATTCCTTATAGTAATTCCAATTAAATGCTAACATATTATAGGTACATAATGTTACAAACATCATTAGAGCAATGACAACTTATCATTGTTTTTATGTAGCCACATATTTTTCATTGTATTACTGAATAGTTGTTATGTAAAACAAGATTCCACTAGAGCAACATATACCATATATATTTTTCATCCATTAGATAAAGTGGGTATGATACTTGTGTTATAGCAGACAGTCTTTTCATTATATTGTTATATATGTAGACGATATTCTGATAGCAAGAAATAGTAAACTTGAGCTACAAAAAGTTAAAACTGAACTGAATAGTGAGCTTGAAATGAAGGATTGGGAGTTTCTATGAAGATATTAAACATTGAGATCACTAGACAATGTGACTTTAAGAGTTTGTACTTGTCTCCTGAGACATATCTTAGAAAAATCCTTGATAAGTTTGGCATGACCAACTTAAAACATGTTTCCAATTCTTTTGTTTCTCATTACAAGTTGAGTGATGACCAATCTTCTAAGATGGTGAAGGAAAAATGTTATATGGACGGTCTTCCATACGCTAATCTCGTTGGTTCTATTATGTATGTTATGATCTACACTCGCCTTGACATAATTTATGCTATGAGTGTTGTAAACATATTCATGTCTAACCATGGATGAGCACATTGGCAAGCTATTAAGTGGATTTTTAAGGGGACATTTGAAAGAGTCTTGGTTTATGGTGGAGCTAGACAGTCTACCAGATAAGTTCCAATAGAATGGTTTGTTGACTCAGACTTTGTTTGGTGTTTGGACACTAGGAAATCTCTCACTGATTGTGTTTAATCCACGTGGTACTACTATCAGTTGGAAGGCCATTCTACATAAGGTAATGACTTTGTCAACCATTTAGGAAAAGTATATTGCCTTTATAGAGATTGTGAAAGAAGCTTTGTGGCTTAACGATAGGAGCTGAAGGTGCAAGACTAGGCTTTTACAATATATTGTCACAACAATAGTGCTATACAACTTTCAAATAACCAAGTTTATCATGAGAACGAATTATATTGATGTGAAGCTGCATTTTGTAAGAGAGGATATTTCTAGATGGTTTGTGAAAGTGACAAAGGTCTCAATGGATCATAATCGCTCTAATATGAATACAAAAGTTTTGCTTGTCAACATGTTCTTTCATTGCCAAGATCTAATTCGGTTGATAAGTGATTAAGCCTATAATGAGCTTAGAGGTAATTAGTGTTTTATCACTTAAAAGATTTGTGTCAAAGCAAGATGAAAATTTGTGAAGATTTGAATCAGTAAAAATCTATATTCAAAGGTTCCTATACCACCTAGAGACAGTAGACCATCTGTGAGTTTGAACGTTTGATGGTATAAGACCGTCTATCTTGACCAAAACTTCTGACTAGATCATTTGCTGCATCGATTTGACTTCCAACGTCAGTTGATGTTTCCATCTCCTAATTGAATCACTGTGCACTTAACTTTACAATTGTTTAAAGCATCTTTTCGAAAGTTAGTTAGATAGTTTTATTTGTATAAATAAAACTTTGTAGTCAACGATTATCTTCAACTTAGTTGAGAGTTTCCTAGTGAACTAGACTTTATGTTGAAATCTCATTTTCTTTCTTACTAATTTTTTAGTAAATTTTCGTTCGTGGTACACTGGATTTCAATTGAACAAGTAAATATTTTGTCTGATTATTCATTCATTTTTTGTTTTTGTTTTACCTTTTGTTGTTCTTGCATTCTCTTTCATTATAGTCTAGTGATAGATACATATTAGCTATTCTCCTTACATACGAAAATATTGAAATTGAAATCTCATAAATTCAATGAACTTGAATAAAAAGGACAAAAGAACTACAATATATAAACCCGTGACATACACCATGAAATAGCTATAACAAATAGCAACAAACTTTTAAGCACAAATTCAATTCCATAGACATAAACATATATATATTAGTAGCTCAAAATCTTGCACTATAAAGTTAGATAGCTAGCAATGCAAGCCTTATTAGCATACTCTAGAACCAAACTTAGTAGAAGAAATAGCATGATCACCCAAAAGACTTTGCAAAGTGAGACGATGAAATAAAAATAGGTTGTTTTTATTTGGTGCAAAGTTCACGAGCAACACCAAGCCTTGAGTTGGGGACGTCGAAGAGCACACGGTGGTTTTGTTGTTGCATGTTGGCTATGACGTTCAGCACTGAGTTAACGTTATCAGGAGCTGAAGCCATGGCCAAGCATGTCGTGCTTCCCGCAGAACTGTGTATCAGAATGTTGTCCTGTGGCAGGGTTACATTCATGCCTGAGAAGATGAAGGTTATGGTCGGTGCAACTATTGGCACTGTGTAGCATGTATCAAACCCTCCTAGGGATGTCACCGTTAGGTTCGCCTTTCCCCCCACTCGTCGCCGGAACTCATCCCGGACCGCCACATACGCCGGCGCAACTAGCCGGGTGAACACCGTGCCTACATGTTTAACAATGGTTACATATATTGACAACTCAGATTTTTTATATAAACACGTTACAAACTCTTAATATTATTATTTTAATATATTTTTATATCCTTTAATTTTAAATTTATTTTTATTATATATATTTATCTCTAAATATATCACATGATTAGAGTTATCAAAAATATCATTTTTCTAAAAACAAATTACAACAAGTGATGCTGGTTATCATCATCTTATATGCTTTTTCCATCACTAAATTGTTTTCTCAAAAAAATATTATTCATCTTTGAAAGACTTTTTATTTATTGTTTCCTTTATTAATCAATTTCCTTTTTCACAAACATCATGATATTTTTCATGTTTAATTATGTTTTTAATCTTTAAAATTTAGAATGAATCTTATTTTAGTTTCTCATATCTGAAAATAAAACTACTTTAGCTTCTCGATGTTTAGAAAAACATCTAATCTTTTAAATTTATCATTTAGAAACTAAACTAAAATTGATTTGAAAAAAAAAACATTTTAGTATTTATGAACTAAAAATATATTTTCTAAGCTAAAGGACTATATTCAATTTTTTTGTGAGAAACAAAAATCAGATTTAACAAAGTGAAAATGAGTTTACTTTGGTAAAAAAAACATGACCATCTTCTAACTTTATGTTACTTAAAGTAAACACTATGTTGTATTTAAAGTATGTTTTGTATTATTTCATTTTGGTTGAATGAGAGAAGGCATTACCGGAATCAAAGATGGTGCCGGCTCCGGTGGCCGGATTGAACCCCAAGGCCTCCGGAGGAATATCGACAACTCTCCGGCCAACCCTAATTGCAACCAAGTTGACATAATAGAGTGAAGATCTTCTAGGATTCTTGAGAAGAGGGGTGTACTTGATCCTAATGGGCTGGGCCACAGGCCCAAGTCTGAGTGACCCAGAAAAGTTGAGTGATTTGAAGCTGGGCAAGCAGTAAGAGAAAGTGGACTGATAAAGGTTCTGGGTCTGAGAGAGCAAGGATAATGGGCCTCGGCCCAAGCCCAATAGCCCCTGTGGTGGTGTACTGGGCCCAGTGGTCTTTGCAACACAGCCGAAGGTGTAGGCTGGAATAGGGTCAGTGGCAAGAGTAACCGTGTCTTGAACCAGGTTAGCACCAATGGTGGAGCCACCATAAGTCAAGTTGAAGCTGCAGGAGCTGCTTCCACAACTAGGGTTAGGCACCTGAAAATTTATAAAATTCAATTAAGATTAAATTTTATTTTTTTAATAAAAAAAGAATGTTTATTATAATTTAGATTTATAAAATTTAAAACTTGGGATCGTAAAAATACAAATTTATTTATTCTTTACAACAATGAAAATGACTGACCTTAGTGATTTTTTTTTTCATATACAAAGTTCAAACATCAAATCTCAGTTATATCCTATGAAACTCGGACACTCCTCTTAAATGACATTTTAGTATCCGATACGAGAATCGGACACCGACACTCATATGACACCTGTAGGACATGTATCCGTGAAGTGTCTAATTCAAAAAGTATTTTTTAAATTTCTATCAATTCTAGTACTTTTTAACACAATTTTAAAAAGAAAAAATACATAAGAAAATTCAAACTTTATTGTATAAAGTGAACCAGTCATGAAAAACATCTTTCCGCTCCAAAAAATAATCTAGAACATACTTGTGCACATAAATCTTTATTGTCAATTTATATAATTAATAATTATATAATATATAAATTTGTATCCCCGTATCCTACATTTTAGAGATTTTACGTATCTCTGTATCCGTGTCGTATCAGTGTGCTAAATAGGTTACATCCTTATATTTTACACTAAATTGTTTTAATTATTTAAAATAATACATCATCAGATCAAGATATACAAAGTTCAAGGATCAAATCTTACTTACATTCCTTATATTTTGCACTAAGATTTTTTAATTATTTAAAAACAGTACAGCATCAAACCAAGATATTACTAAACAATTAACACCATAAGAAGGTACAATTTGAAAGACAGAAAAGAGCCTTAGAAAGAGGTTGGTTTAGCATAAAAAAACAAGTCTCGTGAACCCTTCCATCCTTGTCAGGGTGGCAAAGACTGCAGAATTGCACATAGTTTTCAAAAAAATTGGAATTTTTGGATGGAAAAAAGGCACAGTAAGTCAACCCCACAAGCTAAGGGACAAGGGAATGCATGTTTCTATGTGATGATGATAACCAAGAGAATCATTGGACTCTCTTTCTCCTTCCAATTCAAGAAAATGAAAAAGACTAATCACAAAAAATCAATCTTGGCCCTCCAAACTATAATGTTTTTATCGATTATCACAATTTTCTATGTGCTGTACTCTATTCTGGTGGGAAAAGAAGTCACATGATTCTTAGGAAAAAAAATGTATGGGACACCACTAATACACAAAGTGACAGAAAGATTAAGAAAAATATAAACATTACATGATGTGATAAGTAATAATAATTAATAAACAATTTTAATAAAGTGAGTGTCTTCTTTGATTCTTTCTAAGTTTTTAATGATTTCTAAACTCTGTTTCTGTTTTGTTGAACATCTCTTCAACATTTTTTTTTCTATTATATTTTAAGTTGATGAAAGAACAGTGAAACAAATAACTAATAGCAATAGTTATAAGCTATTCAGTCATCACAAGAAAAATAATGTAAAATTTGTAAAATGGATTTAGATCTTGGCATGTTGTGTTTGTCTTTTCTCTTCTGGTTGCATCTGATAGTTCTAGCATGAATGCTACATTTTAAATAGGAATAGCAACTTTAACCTATTAAACTGGTTTATGCCTTTGTGTGTTATTTACACTTGCATTAACCCTTTGGATTGTTATATAAAAAACATTAGACTGTCATGATTTTATAAGCAATATAGCTATGGAGTTTTAGAAAAGCAAAATAACAAAATCATGTAGAATCTAAAAGACTTTGTAAATGTCAGTGTAGTTTAGTAAAGAAAAAAATGATAAGATTCAGAAATGTGGCTAACCTGGTGGCATTCAGGAGCACCACAGCTAACATTCTTGAATGTGGTGGACTTTTCAGGAGCAAACAAGGTTGATGTGCAGCCATCACAGGCAGTGCAAGGAATCCAAGCAGCATCATTGCTAGTATCCATGGCCAAGAGCAAGGTTTGTGGTGGGGTACCTATTTTGGCTCTTACAATGTAAGTTGGGCTCTGAATAATCTGTCTGCCAGAGGCAATGGGAACAACTGACCTCCCAGCCACCAAGCTAGCCAGAAACTGCATCCTGGATTGGTCCTTGGCCTGCAGTTGTAGGACACTCTCTTCCCATGAAAGTGCCTTTGATGGCCTAAATGGGGAACAAGGGCTGAATACATGGAAAACTTGCAGGGTTGAGCCATGGTCTTGGGTGTCACATTTGGGGTTCAGCCCTTGGACTAGGGAGAAGAGTAGGAACAGGAATAAAGGAGAGAGTGAGAGTGTTGTTTTCATGGCTATTGATTTGCTGGTGTGGTTTTGGTGCTTTCATTTGAGTCCTTTATATAGTAAAAATGAAAAAAAAAAATGAACTTTTTATTTTTTAGTATTTTTAGGGAAAAAGAGATTTTTTTGGGGTTTGTAGTGAGGAAGGGGTATGGGTCACTACACTTAGTGGTATTAAGATTGTGGGGGTGACAAGTAGAGTTATTTAGAAGTAAGTGGGAGGTAACAGTCTGTACTCCATTTGCTTCTGTAGCCTACTCTGCTATTTCCTCTGTCACAATTTCAATTTGGAAATTACACCTTCCACTATATAGTCCAAATTTTTCAACTAAACAAACTTTTTTAACAACTCATTTATAAAGGGTAGGTTGGATCTAGATATGAAGAATTTTTTTTGGTTAGAACAGTTTGCAATGATGCAGAATTATTTGGGTTCATGGATTTGGGACAAATCAAGTAGCTATGACAGATAAATGGTTAATAATAGTGTGATTTTGCAGGGATGCTACTGTTCTAGAATGTAAAACTAGCAAAGCCATGCATAATTGAAAAGTTATGGGTTGAGATAAAGTGTTCTCTTTCACAAACCAAAGTGAAGTGTTCTTTGGTTGTTAAGGCAAGAAAGGATGGTGCAAATGTGGGGGCGTGGAAGTACCATAATGCACTATATATAGATTGGACTTGGAACACTTTTTCAGAATATCCATTATTGATTTCTCCTCAAATTTTAACTGCAAGAGAATTGCTTTGAAGACTTGGAAGAAACTACATAGATCAGGTAATTAATTTTCTAGCAAAAGAGACAAAGCAAGCATAGCACCAAACCAGAAACCGTGATTTCAGCTGAATTCTTGTCCCTTTTCTTCCATAGTTGGATTTACCTTTTCACGGGTGGTGTTGCATTTTTTTTCTTATCTTATTCCTTGACTCCACCACACAGTTATAGCCAGGCATTATATTTGCTATGCTGCATCATTATTACAAATCATTATACTCCAAGAAATTCATACATTCAGCTTGGAACCTTTACAATAGGTTTCCCTCTTCACCAAATTGTTCCAGCTATGTAGAATGAAATCTTACAAGGTCAATTTCACTGTCTGTGCTATAAACTTCAGTCTTTTATTGTGAACAAAGTTGTTCCCATCCCAACTGACATATTCTGTAGTATGTGCAGGAATATACTATATATATTAATGGAGTCATATATGCATTATGGTATTTGTTTAAACAAAAGAAAAGCTAAGTGAAAACTAGGTCCATGCAGGTAAAATGAATCAAATCTGATGAAGTAGTGCCAAAATGATTAGACCCCAGAAGCTGATTTGTTCAAGAAAAGTGTAAGAGATTCTTAATTATCATTGCTTAGTGCTGATTGAGAAAAGTTATAGTTATTTAAATATAAAGCTGCACTATTATTTGCCGTGTAGGACCCCCAGAAAATGGGAGTTAATCATACCAAAAAATTGATTTGCTCTGTCGGTACCATGAATGAAAATTGTGAGAGGTTACACTCATAACCACATACAGACACCCACTAAGTGGACAACTGACATGGTTGTTTCATAAGCAATAAAGATTAAATATTTGTAGTGTGATCTTGATCTGATCAGTGAAGTTTAAGAACATGGAACATTTAATTTGAGGAAGAGATTTATGGTCATTTTCTTCACTTCACTTTCAAATCCCTTGATAAAGACCCTAGTGCCATCAAGCTCAGCTTTGAAGGAACCACCTTGGGGACATTGTTCTATTATACAAGTTAATAGACATCAGGACCAAGGGAATCTATGCCATTGGCAGTGTCACATGTGAGTTCATCACTGTGCTTGGCACTTGAGAAAAGTTTGAGATATAGTCATGTGCACCTGGTTTACCTCATTCAGAAAAACCAATATCTTCAGTATATATTACACTTCTAGTTTGAATCCATGCCATCCAAAATGACAGAATTTGAATTCAACAATAAACTACAACAATTTCACAAGACAACAAATTACTTCACTGGTTTCCAAACTTCATGAATTTTGACTGTCTTGGATAAAAGTGCAGTTTTAACTTAGACCAAATTAATCAACTTCCTTTTCTCTGGGGCTAAAAGTAGGTGCAATCATAACCTTTGAAAAAAAAGGCCCTTTTAATCCTATTACTGGTTAACCTGTGAGCACAAAGGCACTGTTAAATGCTACTTTTTCTTCCTAAGCTTTAATTAGTACATGATACACTAAAGAAGTCATTAACCAGAAAAAGAAAATTGAAAGAGTTTGAACATAAATCTCTCTTAATCTTGGAGAATAAATCATCTGCAATTATTGTAAGTGATTCCATGACCTTTATGTGGAAATGCATATGCATATAGTCAAATCTTATAACAAAGCATCTCATGGTAGGAAAGAGTAACAAGGTTTATATTTATATGAAATGAAAATATTAAATTTATATTTATATTATTTATTTCAAAGAAAAATAGGCATGACAGAATTATTTTTGGTGGGGCTTAAGAAAAAGAAACTTTCACTAATGGGAATGGGAAAGCTGCAATTTTTTAGATTTTTATGGAAATTAAATACCTTTAGAAAATTATTATCTTTGGTGGGACTAGTTAAAGGGAAACAAAATTGTCACTCATGAAACAGGGAAAGTTGCTAATTTGTTTCATTTAGAATTTTATGAAAATAAACCATTTTCAATAACATTAAAGTATTAAATACTCTTATATAAAAAAAAGAGTAAAAGAGTTATTATTAATTTTTTGAATTATTAGAAAAAAATTACAGAATGTATTTATGGTATTAGTATGAATTATTAAAAGGGTATCACCAAAATTGTAAAAAAATTCACTACTTATATAAAAAAAATATTAGTAATCCAATGCTTACATAAATAAATACAAAGAAAATCTTTTCTTTTTCCAATTAAATAACCCATTTTTTATTATATTTTCTTTATTTCTATCTATTTTACTTTTTTCCTGTTACTTCTTTACCTCCCTACTTTTTTATTTGTACAAAGTGTAAATATTTTAAGGCTAAAAATAAACAGGCATGTCATAGTAGCCCTCCCTCCAAAAATAGAAAATAGAAAAAGCATTTTAGTTTTTCTCGGTAAAGAATTTCTTGTGAGTCTTGTTAATATTTTAAAGTGAAAAGCTTGAGGGGTTTAACAAGGGTAAATAGGAAATGTAAGGTTCTAATTTATTGGTAGTTAGGACTTGAGAGTTTGTAATAAGAATAGATAAGAGATTAATTAACATGTGTTGATTGAGAAAATTAGTATAAATATATACACCAAAGAACATTTTATTATCTTTATGCCCCTTCTAAATATCACTATCTTAATTTGTAATTAATTACACAATTATATTAAAACATATGACAGAAAAATATTCTCATAATATTAGAAGATATGAAAGAATATTATATCCAACATGATTTGAGAGACATATAAGGGATTTGAGAGAGAGATTTATCGAATATCCCTCTCCTCCCCTCCTAAGTTGGAGAATTCGAATTTTGAATTCCCAACTTGTGAGAAAAGTATTCTAATTATTTTTTGCTCAATGTCTTAGTAAAAATATTTGCATGTTGAACATGAGTGGACACATATTTAGTAGTAATGTTGCTTATGAGAAATTCATTTTGTATAAAAATGACAATCAAATTCAATGTGTTTAATCTATTCATGAAAGACAAGATTAACAATAATATGAATAATTGTTTGGCTATTGCATTGGAGTTTCATAGGATGCCAACAATAAACTCTTAGAGACAAGAGTATAGCTTTTAGCCATTTTAGTTCACAAATTGTGATAGTCATGGATCGATACTCAGCTTCAACAGAAGAGTGAGAGACAATGTCGTTTTTCTTGGTTTTCCAAAAGATGAGGGAATTACCAAGAAGTACAAACTAGGTTGTAAGTGAGCGTCTAGTTAAAGGACAACTTGCCCAATCAGTCACACTAGTCATAGAGGAATATTACAATTAGCATGAAACGAAATTCTTTGGCCTAGATTACCTTTCAAATAACAGCTAACACAAAGAACTACTTGTCAATGTTATTGATGTGGATTCTTTATGAATTGTGCAAGCACATGCACAAAATAGGAAAAGATAAATAAATCAAATGTATCACTAGTTGAGGATAACATTTTGGGTTGGAGAGTGACGGTCCATTAGCCAATGGAAGAAGATGATTTTGATAAAGAGATAAAAAAAAATAGGTTTAACTCCAAGCATGTCAACTTCATAAATGATGTTAAGAATATATTTATTTTTTTTTACAAAGAGTTTCAAGCTACTTCAATGTCCAAAAATAATTCAAAAGACCAAGATCCTTCATGTGAAAGTAGGTGCATAAGTATTGTTTAAAGGCAAGTATGACATTTCCTGAAATAATCATTTCACCACTATAGACTAGGACATTGAGTTGTAATGAATTGTTATAGAGTAAAAAAGGAATAATCAGAAAGAGATTGCTTGAATCCATATTGTTCCAAGATTTTGATCAATTTAGCAAACCAACATCTAGGACGTTGTTTTAAACCTTATAGAGATTTTTGAAGACAACATACTTGATTTGAAGTATGATATTAGCCTCAACGAATGTTTAAGGTTCAATTATTGTAGTAATGGCTACCAAGATATGCCTATATTGTGCAAAAAATTTATTCTAGTTTACATAATGAGCTATAGGATAAGGGGTACCTAAGAATTGTGATGAACAATATGAACTTTTTGATAGGTGTAATTTGCCTATAGTGTTGATTTCAAAATCTTTTAGATGAGTGGTAGGTATCTTAGTGGTTTTGTCACGACCTAGAGATTCCTCATTTACAACATTTCATGTATATTTTCATGGTTATTGTCATGTCTTGTTGCTATGTTAAGAAAAGGGGCATACGAGAGTTCAAGGGTTGATGATTTTTCTTACATATTTTCATTTGTGCCACTTGTCTTATTGATCTCATTGTCAACATGAGGAACAATATTTTTCTTGCATGTGACTATGGAGCATTGCTTTGTTCTTGATTCTCATATACACTTGTTGTAGAACGTAATGTAGAATTAATGTGCTCATAAAGTGGACTTTGCTGATCATTAGTTAGATAAGGAAAATTTTTCTCACATAACCAAACATCTCTTAAAATTAAGTATACTTTATATTCAAGATCATAAACTTGTCACTTTTTTTCCATAAAAATAGTCCAAGAAAACACATTTATGGTTGCAACTAGAAAATTTATCTCCTTTATTCGTTTATACACATGACATAAACATCCAAACACACAAATGTCCAAGTTGAGGCATCGTACCATATAAGACTTCATATGGTGTCTTCCTACACAAAATAGGTGATGGAGTTTGGTTTATTAAATATTTAGTAGTCAAAATACACTATTCCTAAAACTGTTAAGAATTATGAACAAATATTTTCCATAATATCTTAAGAAAGAGATACGAGAAAATATTAGAACCGACATAATTTGAAAGTTATATAGTTAATTTGAAAGAGAATGTGATAACATTTCTAATTGAGTTAGGTACTTTTCTTTTTCTCTTAAATGTTGAGATTTTTTTAATTAATAATTAATATATCATTATAATTTATTTTAAAAATAATTTTTAAAACACAAATTATTGAATATATATATATATATATATATTAAAAGATACAAT
>Ga0123341_1004360_pt1 | contig 12412 bp, 9 predicted proteins | sample Turbeapinknodule_FD_89959 | JGI IMG/M metagenome (GOLD analysis project Ga0123341, IMG submission 89959) | Root nodule microbial communities of legume samples collected from Mexico - Turtle bean Mexico pink nodule | ecosystem: Host-associated > Plants > Roots > Nodule | place: Mexico: Nepantla... | reverse complement strand
TAAGTGTACTTGTAATATATATATTAAAAATATTTATTAATGTCTAAGTGTACTTGTAATATATATATATATATATATATATTAAAATAAAATAAAAAATTGAAAAGTAAGGTAGGTTAGCTCGCAGGTGGGTCAAGATTTCCCACTTTCATAAACCACGATAGGTCAGGCCAAAATGAGCAGAGTTAGCCCATTTTGTCACCTATATTAAGCATTATAGAATATGAGATACAAAGAATAATACAAGGGAAAAATTAGAGAACTTAAAAAAGAAATTAAGAAGTAAATTACTTTGTAAACTTTTTAGAAGTTTCTATAAATTTAGATAAGATTAATTTATGATTGAAGTACAAAGGAAAATGTAGTTGACTAACTCATGATTGAAGTAGTTAAACAAATTCATTTATCTAACTACCTTATCAGGTGAAGGGTGTAACTTTCCCCTCATTCACCATCTAGCAGGCAACTAACGCCATTATCCAACAAGGTGTGTGTACTTCCTTTTGTTCATTTTGTATTTAAGTGGTTGAATTTCCCCCATTAGAAATAAGAGTTCCCCGTATTATACAAACTACACTTGAATTTGAATGAAACTAGATTTGTGAAAATTTTGAGTGTTTTTGGGGAATAATTTTTCTTTTGATGGGTTCTTAGCTTAGATAGCTTATTTAAGTGATAAATCTTTATTGTTGGTTCTTTTATTAAGGTGATGTGTTCTTCCACGTCCTTACCTTATCGCTTTTATTGTTACATGGATGTTGACTCAAAGAGGAAGTAATCACTTTGTGCTAACCGAGAAAGATCTTGTTTTCATTTATTGTATCATGAATAAGGTCAAGATAAACTAGATCCACATCATCAAAGAACATATGTTGAAATCCATGATGTTAAGTGATTACCACTATCCATATGTTATCCTTATTTCTAAATTTCTGCATTACTTTGAACTTGATCTTGAGGAGGAGCAATCTTAAGTGGTCAAAACATCACTTGAAGTCAACAATAGCTCCATTAGCAAGATGGGTTTCACAAAAATTGGTGGAAAGTGGGTCAACAAGGATGGTGATCAAGCTGGATCCTCAAGTGGAGCTCGTGCTGAAGATGGTGGAGAAGAACAAGCTGATATTGCAGTTGCTAGTGGTTATGTTGATGCTGAATTCCAAGCTAGAGATGATGATGTTGGTCCAAGTGCTGGAATCATGGGAGAACGCATCACCTTTATGTCTCCATTTGAAATATTGATGCTGAGAATAATGGATAATTTTGTTGATGAACAAATAAGTCATCATGAGTTCTGTATGGCACGTTTTCAGAACCTTGATAAGCATATTGAAGTTGTTCAAAATCAGCTTTTTGAGCTACAATACGACAGAGATGATTGAAGTCTTTTAGTGCTTTATTGTTCCATTCTGTGTTAATTTGTTGAACAATTTTTTGTATGTTGCTACATATATGTTTTAATCTGGTTTAAACTAATTTAGTAGGCTGATGCAGAAACTCTGATTGTGCACCTTATTCACACTGATTTTGCTGGTTTTCTTTATGAAAATCACATGGTGAAAACTGCTTCTTTGGTGCTAGAGGAACTTGGATATGATTGCTCTCTGGTACATGCATTTTTTCTGTTTTGCAGGTACTTTCAAATTCAAACAGAACAACACAAGCAAACCAGAGATTTGTCTTCATCAAATAGGGGGAGATTATTGAAGATAAGCTTTGATGTCCCCAAATCCATGAAGATTGATTGAAGGCCTTGTTGTTGCTTGTGTGTGTGGATTCTGGGTAGTTTGAATTTGTAAATCCACTCTTAGTTAGGATTCGAAGTTGGTTTAAAAAAAATCCTTTTGAAAAAGAGTGTTTTACAAAGAAGTGTAAAAACAACTAGTTGTTTTATCGTTTCAATCAGTTGTTTTACACTTAGTGTTTTTGAAACAGGTTGCTTTGACATTTTAACCGATTGTTTTTTGAAAATCCTTAACAAAATTTGTTAAGTTTGGTAAATCTGTTTTAATTGATTCAAAACTGATTTGGCTCATGCTTTAAATGTTTTTAACATCTTTTTGGAGTTTACATAATCTGTTTTACGCTCCTCGTAGTTAAGATATCATATTAAAACCTTTCAAATCAGTTTTCTCCAAGATTTTCCTCAAGCTTTGAATTTTGCTAAGAGTTGAATATGAGTGCTTTGTATCTTTAGAATTCAAATCTGTATCAGGTGTGATCTATTGAACTTAAAGCTTTGATGTCTCCAAATCCATGAAGATTGCTTGAAGGCTGGGTTGCTGCTTGTGGGCATGGGTTCTGGGTACTTTAGAATTTGTCAATCCAATCTTAGCTTAATCCAAAACTGGATCAATCAAGTTCTTTCAAAAGAAAAGTGTTTTTCAAAGTAGTGAAAAATAACCTGTTGATTTATCGTTTCAATCGATTGTTTTATACTTAGTAATTTTGAAAAGGATTTGAAGAAGCTGAAATTGGCTTACCTAACAGTCAAGGCCAATTCAATCGGTTGAATCGAGTTTTCAATCGATTGTTTTTTGAAAAATCTTAACAGAATTTGTTAAGTCTGGTAAATATGTTTTTCATGATTCTAATCTGTTTTGGGCTTTGATTAAAATTCTTAGACGACTTTTGAGACTATATAACCGGTGTTTACATATCTGAAAGAAAAATATCAGATTACCAAAAAGATTAAAGTTTTTCAAGATTGCAAGATTGCTTAAGGCTTTGCTTGGGATAAGAGTGGAATAGAGAATTGTTGTAATCCTTTTGTATCAGTTGTGATCCTTCTTGTTCTTACTTGTATTTGTTTCATATGTGTACAACTTGTAAGGTACTTTATGTGAGTTGATTTTTAGATGGTTTCATTTTATGGTGACACTTTTACTTAGAGTTGGAATTTTAGCAATTTATGGTGAAACCTAAGGAAGATTCCCACTGGACACGAACTTAGCCAAATGGTTAAGTAAGTGTGAAGGTTCACTTCACAAAGCCAAAGATGAAAAATCAATATCAAGTGATAGATGGAATGCAATGTGGAATTGAAATGACAATAAGGTAAACATCAATGGTGGTCATGGCCGAACAAAATGATGAACCATAAGCATATAACAAAAGCAAAACCAAGAGCAAGAATTCAAGACAAAGACATATATGAAATGGAAGTGAATTGAAAAAAAAGTGGAAGAAGAGTAGCTTATGCAGTCGTTGTGAGAGGGGTTCATGCCACTTGGGGTGTGGTAGCCACCAAGATGAGTGAAGGGTTTCCACTTGAGAGTCTCACACTCCTCAAGATAAGACCTAGCCAAGAGGATTCAAACTTCTCACACAATTTGTGCAGAGTAACTTTTTTATTCAAAATTAACATGTAATACATGGAGTAAGGCACCCTATTTATAGGAATGGGTGCCTTGGTGGCTAAGAAGAGCAAGGGTAGGATGGGAAATAAGGGAGGGGCGGCCAAGGAGGGTTGACTAAGGTCAAAACCGAACCTTTAAGCTCTCCTTCTAGAAACTAGGTTAAAACCCTAATTCTAGGTGTCTTGTCTTGAAAAAACTGGGCTTGGATCAAGCCCATTTCTCTATGAGCACTCTTATTTATGCTAAAGGCTCCTATTATATCCTATCTTGCTATTTGGACCCTTAAAGAGAGCCCAATTTATTTACAACTTGTTTTATTCTTAAGAATACCAACAAGAAGAACATTAGATGCTTTGGTTTTTGTCCATTTCTCCCTCTGGTGAGGTATTCACTTGAATGTTGAGATGACTTCTTATAGTGTGAATCGTAATGTGCATTCTTGGTCATCTCCTAGTTGGCTTGGTTTGTATCAGTATTGGTGTCTACAATCAAAGGGTGACTTGTAGTGAATTGTGTATCAAAGAGGGTTAGTGTTCTTGAAGGGCTCAAGATTACCTCTTTGGTGTTTGTATTTTGTAATCTAGTTTTGATTACATAGTGGAATACCCAATGGTTTCTGGGGACTGGATGTAGCTCTTGGTGTAAGAGTGAACCAATATAAATTTGGTTGTGTGATTCTCTTTTTCCCTAATCTCTGTTATATTTGTTTTAAATTTGTTTTTATTAACTGCTGATAAAAACAACCAGTTGAATCGCAAAAACAACCGGTTGATTTTCTAGAAATCAACTAAAATAGTTTGGTATCTTGGGCATTTTCATTCCTTTGGCTTTGATTCTTCATTGGCTTTCCCACACCTTCAAAGTTTGCAAAAAACGTTTAAAATTAATTCACCACCCTCTTGTTTTAGGCCTACAATTCTAACAATTGGCATCAAGAGTAAGGTTATTGAAAGTTACTCACGGTTGATCCACAATATGTTTTTATGGCTGACAAACTACCTTTTGGGGAAGGTGCTTCTATAAATAGACCACCACTATTTTGTGGTGTAAATTACCAATTCTAGAAGGTAAGGATGAAAATATTTGTTGAATCAATTAACAAAGGTATTTAGGATGCAATCAAGAATGGTCCTTTTATCCTTATGATTGAAAATGAAAAAGAAATTTCTTAAAAACCTTGGTCCCAATGGACTGAGCAAGAAAGTAAAAAGGCACAATATGATTGTCTTGCAAATAATATTATCACATTTGCACTGAGTTCTAACGAATATTTTAGGGTGTCTCAATGTGAACAACAAAGGAGATGTGGGATACTCTTGAAGTGACTCATGAAGGCACCAATGATGTGAAAAGAGCAAGGAAACACACTTTTATACAAGAGTATGAGATATTCAGAATGTAGAAGGGAGAAACAATTGTAAAAGTGCAAAAACAGTTTACTCACATTGTAAATCATATGTTGAGTCTTTGGAAAACATTTGATAAACAGGAGCTAAATATCAAAATTCTCAAGTGTCTTGATAGATCATGACAACCCAAGGTTACTGCCATATCTGAATCAAAGGATTTAACCTCCATGACCACTACCACATTGTTTGGAAAGTTGAGAGAGCATGAGTTAGAGATGAACATTTTAATGTTCAAGAGAATGAGGAGAAACATGTGAGAACAATTGCATTGAAGGTTGCTGGGAACAGAAGTTGTCAACATTCAGGTGATGATAGTGAAGAAGAGAGTCTTAGCTTGTTGTCAAAGAAGTTCAACAAGTTTTTAAAGAAGAACAACAGCAAAAGTCACACCAATGACAGGTATGTTAGCAAGAAACCTACTGAATTCAATTCTAACAAACATACATGTTTTGGATATGGTGAGCAGGGGCACATAAAAGCTGAATGTCCCAACAAAGAAAGCAAAGAGAAAAAGTTCAGCAAGAAGTTTGAAAAGAAGGGCAAATCATAAAAGGCCTACATTGTTTGGGATGACAATGATGTATCATCATCAAGTGGCTCTTCAATTGAAGAAGAATAAGCAAATTTGTGTCTAATGGACAAGGGTCAAAATGACACAAGCAGTGTAAGTTCTTCTTCCTCTATTAATGTTGAAAATTATAGTCAGCTTCTTGAAGCTTTCAAAGAAACACATGAGGAAGCTAATAGATTGGTTCTATTGAATAACTAATTGAAAGGTTTAAATAATTGGTTGGAAAATAGAGTTAAGGCACTAGAAGAAGAGCTGGAAAATTCGAAAAATGATTTTGAAAATATAGAATTGATTTATAAAAATTCTTCTTGCAAGTGCAACTCTAGTTTTTGTGAAAACTGTGAATCTCTTGAAAAGAAGGTTCACTACCTTGTAAAAACTGTGGATAAGCTTTCAAAAGGAAAATCAAACTTTGAGACTGTTCTAGCATCTCAAAATTATGTTTTTGGAAAATCTGGTTTGGGTTTCTATCCACAAAGTAAGAAAAATGGAATTTCAAAGCCTTACTCTACTGTAACAGAAAAACAATCGATTGAAAAATCAAAACAACCGGTTGTTACATGTTTCTACTGCATGAAAAGAGGTCATTCTGTTAGGTTCTGTAAAATTAGGAAATTTTTTGTTCCTAAAGGTGTTATGAAGTGGATTCCAAAGAATCCTAAGGGTTCAAAGGATCCAATTGATGCTCATGGACCCAAATTTGTAAGGTGACAAAATCTTGGTACTTGATTTTGTCTTATGTAGGATTCCCTGATGGAAACTCAACACATGTGCTACCTGGACAGTGGGTGCTCCAAGTATATGACAAGGGTGAAATCCAAGTTTGTCAACCTTATCCTCAAGCAAGAAGGGCATGTGACCTATGGAGACAACAATAAGGGGAAGATTTTTGGGAGAGGCACCATGGGTGACAAGAACAACTTTCTAATTCATGATGTTTTATACGTAGAAGGGCTGAAGCATAGTCTACTCAGCATTAGTCCGTTGTGTGATAAAGGTTATCAAGTAACCATCAAATCCAACACTTGTGAGTTACGTCTACCAAATTCACATGAAGTAGTGTTGATTGGTAAAAGGGTCAACAACATTTATCTTCTTGATATCTCACATCCTACATCCATTGGATGTCTTCTAACCAAACATGAGGAATCATGGTTATGGCATAGAAGAATAGCTCATATTCACAGGCATCATTTGAATAAACTTATATCTAAATATCTTGTGATAGGATTACCCAAGCTCAAGTTTGAGAAATACCATATATGTGAAGCTTGTCAAAAGGAGAAACAAATTAAACATTCTTTTAAATTGAAAAATGTGGTTTTCACTTCAAAACCCCTTGAGCTGCTCCACATGGATTTATTTGGTCTTTCAAGAACTATCAGTCTTGGTGGGAATTACTATGCTCTTGTTATTGTTGATGACTTTTCTAGGTTCACCTGGATACTGTTTTTAGAATAAAAAAGTGATGTTTTTGCACCATTCAAAAAACTTGCCAAGAGGCTACAAAACACTAGTTGCAGCAACATATGCGCTATCCGCAGTGATCATGGTGGGGAATTGCAAAATGAAAAGTTCAACTCATTATGTGTAAAACTTGGAATCTTCCATAATTTCTCTACCCTTAGAACTCCTCAGCAGAATCGAGTTGTGGGGAGGAAAAACAAGTCTCTTTAAGAGCTTGCAAGAACCATGTTTAGTGAATCCTCCTTGCCAAAGTACTTATGGGCAGATGTTGTCAACATTGCATGTTATGTGATGAACAGGGTTCTTATAAGATCAATCTTGAAAAAGACTCCATATGAATTGTTCAATGGAAGGAAACCTAATATTGGACATCTGAAGGTGTTTGGATGCAAGTGTTATGTTTTAAACAATGGTAAAGAAATTCTTGGAAAGTTTGATGAGAAAGCGAATGTCGGTATATTTCTCGGTTACTCTTTATCTAGCCATGCTTATAGAGTATATAATAAAAGACTTATGACTGTAGAAGAATCTATTCATATTGTATTTGATGAGACTAACCATGCAGAAAAAGAATCTCAAAGGATTCATGCAGAGGAAGATGAGTAAAACATAGTTCTGAAGAATCTGGAAAACTGCCTAGAAAAACAACCGATTGATTCTGCGAAACAATCGGTTGAAATTCTGCAGCAGGATGAGCTAACCCAAGAATGGAGAATTCTTAGGAATCTTTCTGTGGAAAACATCTTTGGGCAGATTTTGAAGGGAGTCTGTACTCGAAGAACAGTCTCAAATTACTCACTAGTTCAAAAAAGCAAAACGAGTGCGGCTATTTTACATTTATAAGGGCGGCTATATAACCGCATTTGAAGAGCACACATTTGTAAATCAGAGACATAAGAAGGCGGCTATATAGCCGCATTCGTAAATTCAATTTATAAATGTGGCTATTTACATAGTTGCATTTATAAATCTCATTTACGATAGGCATTTAAGATTTCTTTTCTTTTTGTTGTTGATTGCGTTTCTAATCAAAGTTTTGATCTTTTTCGAAGAACATGATCCTTATTTTAGCATTTCTTTTGATCTCTTGGTGTGTTCATATTATACATCTTCGTATTTCATCCCTGTGGAAGTCCAAAAAACGCAAATAAAAATTCCCCAATGAAATGCATATATATGACGGAGCAAGGCGACAGCAACAACGACGAGGAAGGCACCGAATAAAGCAAACAAAAACCTTCCCAAGCATGACCTTAGCAATGACATAAGAAAAAAAAATAAGAGAAACACAAAACATACAAAAATCAATGGTGAAGAAGAAGAGAGGAAGACAATGCTTACCTATGGCACGAAGACAATGCAAAGAAGAGAGCAAAAAAAGAGGAAGCACAGCTAATGGAGGAAGCACATAAGAGAAACGAAGCACAAGAGAAAGGAAAATATCAAAATATAAGTGGCACATTTCTGAATTAGGGTTAAAAAGGATTTAAGAAGGCGGCTATTTGTAAAGCCACATTCGTAAATCAAGCGTTTTGATTTACAAGGACGACTGTACAAATAGCCGCCCTTGTAAATCCAAACGCTTGATTTACAAGTGCGGCTTTACTAATAGCCGCACTTGTAAATGAACTTAATTACAAAAAGGCCACCGCGTTTTTTACGAAAGCGTTTAAGCGTAAAGCCGCACTAAATAAACCGCACTTATTTATACATTTTGCACTAGTGACTGCAAGCACATGGCTTTTGTCTCTCAAATTGAGCCTAAGTCAATAAGTGAAGCTCTTAAGAACGAAAATTGGGTTGTTGTTATGCATGAGGACCTTAACCAATTCACCAGAAATGATGTGTGGACTCTGGTCTCTAAAACAGATTAGATGAACATCATTGGAACCAAGTAGGTGTTCAGAAACAAGCTGGATGAATCAGGGGTGATTACAAGGAACAAAGCAAGGCTAGTTGCAAAAGGATACAACCAAGAATAGGGGATTGACTATGATGAGACATTTGCACCAGTGGCCAGATTGGAAGCAATGTGGTTGCTGTTGGCATTTGCCTGTATGAGCGGGTTCAAACTATTCCAAATGGATGTGAAGAGTGCCTTTTTAAATGGGATTATCAATGAAGAGGTATATGTATCACAACCACCCGATTTGAGGATCATCAACTCCCTAATCATGTTTACAAGATGAAAAAGGCCTTGTATGGTTGAAACAAGCTCCTAGACAATGGTATGAGAGGCTTAGCAATTTCCTCTTGTCTCATGGCTAAGAGAGAGGCAAAATTGATAAGACTCTTTTAATTAAAAAGTCAAATTCTGCTATTATTTTTTTCCAAATATACGTTGATGACATTATATTTTGTGCTACTAATGATAGCTTATGTAAAGAATTTGTGGCAGGTATGCAAGGGAATTTGAAATGTCAATGATGGGAGAGTTATCCTTCTTCTTGGGACTGCAGGTCAAGCAATCTAAGGATGACATCTTTCTAAGTCAATCCAAGTATTGCAAGGAGATTCCCAAAATGTTTGAGATAGAGAAATGCGAAGAGGCAACTACACCAATATAAGGTTAAAACTTAAGAGTGACTAATTTTTTAAAAGAATATGCGTGTTGAAAAAAGTTTGGGGAAGCCCATTCTTCTATTTTTTTTTTATTTACTAAGAGTCAAAATCTACATAAAGACATTATATATTATTTTTCTCGTGTCATTCAATTACAAGATACTTTTTTAGTTATTATTTAAAAATATATGTAAAATAAAAAATTAATTTTTATATAGAATTAAACTTTCTAATTTTAAAAGACTATTTATATATTTTCAAAACTATAAATTTGGGATTTTATTCATTTCACATTCTAAAAATAAAATTTTAAATATATTTGTATAGTCTGAATTTTATTTCTGTAAAAAAAATATATTTCCAAAATTCAAGATATGTTATAAATTAGATCCAATGGAAAGAGTTTAGACACATGTTTAAAAAAATCAAGAATAAAAAAAATCAATTATAATTGAAGAATAAAACTTGTACACTCATAATTGATGAAAGAAGTTGCACAAATGTTATAAGTCAAAGAATGGTGAAAAAATTTCAGATATTCATTATACCTCACTCTGAGCCCTATAAGTTACAATGGTTAAATGAAGAGAGCGACATTCATGTGAACAAGCTAGTGATAGAATCATTTCAATTGATAAGTATTGTGAAAATTTTATGTGATTTATGCCCATAAAATCTAATCAAAACCGCACCTTTAGACACATCTTCTAGAAGGTAGGTTATAAACCCTAATTCTAGGTGCCTTGTCTTGAAAAAGTGGCTCGGTACAAGCCCATTTTGCTAATTACACTTTCTTTTATGTTATGTGAACCTACTCTAGTCTATTTTGCTATTTGGACCCCCAAAGTGAACCCAATTTATTTACAAACATATTTTTGTCTTTTAAAAAGACCAGAAGAAAGAACATTTGGTGTTCTGGTCTATGCCCAGTTCTTCTTCTGGTGAGGTTCGTTTGATCTTTGGTGGGGTCTTGACTTGATTGTTGAGATGACTGCTCATAGTGTGAATTGTCTCTTGAGTCCTTGGTCATCTTCTTGGGTACTTGGATTGTATCATGCTCCCCATGTTGGAAAGAATTTGACCTCGAATTTAGAACTCCAGTAAATAACATAGTCAGTTTGTTCACATATAAGATAGTACGAGGTGTGGTATGTGAAGTAAACTTATGTTCATGAAGCTTTGGGAGTTCATATGGGTAAGTTCTAGATACAAGCCATGTTTGGAAAGAATATTTGGGGATGACATGATGTTTTGCTGAAAATCCTCTTAGAAGGTTAGAACCTTTAGGAGGTGTTTGAATTTCATCCCTAAACTTCTTTACCCAATATGTCAAGTATTTAGAATTATCAAGTAATAAAAAAGAAAGTAGGAAGTATACATAGGAGGCGTGGTTAGTTTTGTGTGGGTCAACATTATTATTTTGATTGCGTGAGATGAGATGTTGAGATCCATTTTACTTTCCTCTCTTGTTTCATTTTCTCTTTTGGTTTTCATTTTTATTTGGTCATCATGAACTTCTTTGGGAGAAAGGGGTTTTAAGATAACTTTATGCCCTTGGAAGTTGAAAGACTTTTTATTGCCATCATGTAAAACTTGTTTATCATATTGCCAAGGTCTTCCCAATAGAATATGTGTTGTTTCCATTGGCACAACATCACATAAAGTTATGAGGACTTGTTTAGTAACCATGATTTCACCTTCAATACTAAGTCATTGAAGTTTATAGGACTTTGTATGAGAAATAGTGGGTAATTCAAGTTTCTCCACTACTCTTGTACTTGCCATATTAGCACAACTACCTCATGTATTATCATGGAACATAACTTGTTGTTGATAAAACAGTAGGTGCGAAAAATATTTTTTCTTTGGTATCATCCAAATGTTTTGGAATGATTTTCACCTTAAAAAAGGATTGATTATTCTTTATACTTATATTTTTTAGGTAGGCTAGAGGTGAATTTGTATTAATTTTATTTAGAAGGAAAAGAATGACAAGGACCTAAAAAACACATTAAGCATATAAAATAAGAAGCAAATAAGAACAAAAGTAAGAAATAATAATAATAAAATAGAAATAGGAAACTTAGAGACCTTAAACAATAAATTAGTAAGCAAAATTACTTTGTTAAATTTTTATAAGTTTCTAAAAAAATTAGAGAAGATGAATAGAAGTGTGAAAGTACATGAATGCACTTAATTAACTCATGATGGAGATAATTAAGCAAGCTTATACACCTAATTACCTAATCATGTGAATGTTTTTTATAACTTATTTTGGGTTGTTTTGGTGTTTCAAGAGTTTTCTTTAACATCTATGAAAGCTGTTTTACATCAAGATGTCACCCAATTGATGAATAAAATGATATTTCACTTTAATAAAATGATATGTGACATGAATAAAACGTAATTATAATAAAATGATATTTCACTTGAATATATTTTTCCTTGGAATGTTGAATGAGTTTCTTTAGCATATTTACTACACTACTATATTTCTTTTTTTTCTAAAACCAGAGAATCTTCTATATGTTACTTTACATATTCCAACTGAGAGTAATATTTGATATCACACTTATTCTCAACTTCAATTAGGGACAAAGTAATTAAATTTTGTTTCTGGTTTAAGGAGATGACACAATATCCAAGAAACTAATATCCTCCGCTTGTATTCTTATTGTCAACTTTGTCCCCAATATAATTTGCATTGTAGAATCCTACTAACATGAAATCTTTTTTTCCTTAAACACAAGTTGGTTAATGGAACCAATTAGACAATGAAAAATCCTTTGACAACTTTAGTACGTGACTCTCTAAAATCATAATGAAATTTAACACTCAGACAAACATTAAACATTATGCATAATATCAAGTATCTTATAAGGTAGAGTAAAACACTTTATCATTATTTGATTTACACCTTTACTTATTTCAGTTTTTATTAAAGAATTTAATAAATAAAATTAATACGAAAAAAAATCCATGCTAAAATGATACGTCTATTAATAAGTTAATGCATATTGTATTCAATAAATTGATAGTAATTC
>Ga0123341_1004359_pt1 | contig 12417 bp, 8 predicted proteins | sample Turbeapinknodule_FD_89959 | JGI IMG/M metagenome (GOLD analysis project Ga0123341, IMG submission 89959) | Root nodule microbial communities of legume samples collected from Mexico - Turtle bean Mexico pink nodule | ecosystem: Host-associated > Plants > Roots > Nodule | place: Mexico: Nepantla... | reverse complement strand
CGATTAAAACATCAATCAGACTAAAACAAAACAGCCAACACAAAATACTCAATGGAACCTAAAAACAATTTGGAAGCGAAAGAACAATTTGAACCAAAATAAAACTGTACAACAATTTAAAAACAACAACACAATTAAAATGACATAAAAAACAACAAGACAATAAAGGCAAGATGAACAACACGGATTTGAATAAAAATCAAAAATAAAATGAAGAGAACACTTATCTCTTGAAGAACCTTGACTCTGATACCAAATGATGAGTTGATACCAAAAGATGGGTTGTTCTTCTTGAAGATTTAAAAAGGGTGGTGAAAGCAATGGATGTGATGGATCAAGGAGGGCTCATATAGAGCTATGGGTTCCTTGTAGGTGCATGAAATGTATAGAGAGTGATTGGTTGGGCCATATCACTTGGAGAAAGGTGGAGGTGAAGATCAAAGTGTCTAACCTAGAGAGACTAGACAAAGGAGTAGAAGCTTGCAATATTTTGACTCATAAAATTGATCTTACAAAACATGAGCCAAGCACCCCATTATATAGGTTCAAGTGCCTTGGAGAACAAGGAGCAAGGGTAGGAAGGGGAATACACAAAAGAGCGGCTGGTAGGGTTTTGACTAAAGTCAATGTCGCACCCTAGGAGCAAAGTTCTAGAAGCTAGGTTAACTTCTTACCCTAAAAGGCTTTAGTCAAGCTACAATGATAAGCACACCCCCCATTATGCTAATGGAACCTTATTCTACTGAAATTACAAATAAAGAACCTAGCTCTCATGGCTTGGGTTTTACTTCTTGTGGTCGTCTTTGAACATATAAAGAAACATTTCTCTGCCATCAGTAGCAGAGTCCCAATCTTCTTGAATCCTCTTTGCCATGGACCTAGTTGTTGGGCTTGAACTAGGGCCCGAGCTTGGGCCTCTTCCATCACCTGGGGTCTCCCCAATATCTTGGGAGGAGGCTTTTCGCCTAGTGATGAAAATAATTTTACTCACACTGTATAACTCTAATGATAAACTCTTGGATTGAAATCGTGAGTAAATCCATTATTTTAATTGAGATTATTGGATTAATTTTGGCCTTAATTGTTATTTATGCTAGTTCTATGTTTTTAAGACATATAAGACGATCTAGCATTTCACAGGACAAACGATCCAGTTTTGCATAGAGCATATAATTTTTCCAAATGATCTAGTGGTTTGTCTGATAGAAGCGTTTGGCCAAAATGACCTACTGCGAATGGGACAACTCACGCGAAAGTCCAAATTGCTTATTTGAATCAAAATGAAAAATGAAGTCCAAGACAAAGAATTAGAAAATTAAACTGAAAATATCTCAGAAAAGACTTGGAAGCAAATATTCTACATTAATATTCTTTTAAATTTATGAAACTGAAATCCTCTGTTAAACGCACAAAAAACAAAGCAAATATCCTTTGAAGATACTATTTAAGAAAATATTTTGCAATATCTCTCACAATATTGCTGAAGTCAATTACAATTAATATGCAAATCTGAAGCAAATTTGAAAACAAAATATCTGAAAGAGAAGCAAGAACGAAATCTGGAATTGATCGGGAAAGAAAACATCTGCCTAATAATTTGAAATGGAAAAAGGAATCAGTTGATAATTGTGAAACAATATCACGAGGCAGATTTCAAATCTGACTTTGTGTAAGGAAAAAATATTGTAAAAGAGATTTCAGAGGCAGAATGAAGGGATCATCATATGCAACAAACTCTAACCTAGTTCTATTTTATTTTTGGTATTTTTCTTGCTTTTACCTCCACATGGAAGGCTAAAATCCTTTTTGGTTGATTCATTTGTAATTTCCTATTGAGTGTTTTGAGGTTTTGATCAATAAAAGTTTCATTTTTCAATTCTTTATAACAATTATTTTAATCTTTCGATCTCTTATAAATATGGTTTTTATGAGAGATTGTACTTGAACACATGATTGAGATTCTTCCTTGTCTTAAATTTTGGGTTTTTAGTCATTCCACATTATTTTGATTAATTTCTTGGGCGCATGATTCAAGAGATAGGAGAGAAACATCCCATGAGTACACACATGAATACAAAGTATGGTATTGAATACATCAACATACACATGTTTTGTTGATAAGATTAGGTTGGATTGGATTAATGCATGTTTGATTTAGTTTAACCTTGTGTGCGAATTGAAGGGTGATAATCTTTAGATAATCGGTAAGGAATTCATTGGTGGAGGAACTTAGGAGTCAACCCGCATTCTTTACTGATTATACTCTCTACTTTATTTTTTTGCATAGCTACCTCAACCCTTGTTTATCTTTATTGTTATTGCTAACTTTTCTTGTTTGCAAATAGATTATGAACACCGATTTACTGATTTCACTATTGGATTTGTTAGGAGACAAATTGGGTTATCTGACCACTTCTATGATATCATCTCTCTAGCATTAGATAGTTTATCTTTACGTTAGATGGACTACGCAAAAATAATTTGAATTTAACAGCAAAATGACGGCTATCACCTAGCCAGAGCAACATTGGCCTTATTTCTATTTAACCTAGTGGCACTCACCACGATAACGAGAATCATTTCAGGAATAACTTCCTCCAAGCTATCCCCCTCAATAGAAAATGAGTCAGTGTGATTGGTTGAAAAGTATTCTCCTATAGGCGCAACCTCTCTATTTACGAGAGGACCATTCCCATAGGATGAGACAAAATCAAAAGAAGAGGAAGCAAAAGTAGACATACCTAAATGGGTTGAACAACAAGCACAAAGAGAAGGACGAAAGAAAAGACGAAGAATGAAAGAAAAATCAGGAAACGAGATGAAAGTGCACACGTCAATACCAATAAAAGAAAATGAGTGAAAGAAGACACAATATGCTCTTTCTAGTTTTAATAGGTTTTTGAAAATGCTTTATTAAAACCCTAAGATTTAAAAGATGTTATGACCATCCAAACAAAACGTCACCTCAATAGGACAATGTATCTCTTCATGCCGGCCTTTGAGTGAAACGTCAGCCGCTAAATTGATGTGACATCTTGAAAACTTACAACTCATAATTAGATATAAAACCCCTTATTAATGCGCATAACATTTTGATCTTTTCATCATTACATGTCATTATTACTACTCCAATTACCAGTTAGTACCAATAATATTATCTTAGTTTCACTTTAATTACATCAAAATCGAACCATCGAGCTTTAGAAGCTCGGATTGTCGAGCCAAAAAGGGTCAAACCAGCAAATTGTTTAAATAGTTGTGAAGCTAGACTTATGCTTAGTTGTGAAGGGACCTATGACTAATCATAAAAATGCGATCTATTTCTAAGAGCTTGACCCAAATACAGATAGAGTTAAAATTCAAACTAAAAGTTTGACTACAATAAAATTAGGTTCCCGAACTTGTGGGGACTTGGGTAATACCCAGTACCGAAAGGCATAGAGTAGTTAACATTCATTCACAATCCTTGATCTTAATCACCTATAGTTATCATTTATATCACTAATACTAGAAAGTAATCACTCCACGTCTCGTAAAAATCGACTTAGTATGTATCTGATAACGATGGCGCTTACCGAGATAAGTTACAAGTTCAAAAGTCTAGAAATATCACCTCTGGGAGTATTCTTCACTCACTCTCAAATTCTTTTAGTCATTATTTACTCACTAATATTTTCAAACTCTTATTGACTTAAACGTTGTAAAGTTTTCTCTGGTGGATCACTTGACTATCAATCATAAAGCTCGACAACCTTTTACAGAAGAAGTTGATTCACTCATATAACTTGTATATTTACCTCAAATGACTCTAACTCATCCTCCATAATAACAATATTATTGATGTCATAAAACACTAAATTAATTTTACTCATACAAATAATTATTTTATTATTACTTTTTCTCTCCTTTTATTGCATAAAACACATTAAATATAAAAAAATGGTTATACATTACGAATTTTTGTCCGACCATGGTTACATTAAATATATGTACCAAAATTAAGATTAGTTTAACATACAACAATTGTGTTTCATGATACAGTGGTTGAAACCCTTCTTTCAATTTTGTAATAAAATACAATTCAAATCTTTTAGAAGAGCCAAAGTTGTCTTCTAAACAAGGGTAAGCAACACATCACTTGGTGAATGGAAAACCAAATACTGCGAGCTATATAAAGTTAGGGATTCTTAGCCTGCAACAATCACAAATTCCTTGTACATAAGTCCATAACTATAGAAAAGTATAATAGAAATTAAACCAAGCTATGAAAAGTAACAGTTGTTAGTATTATCTTTATTGGTTACTTTTTTTCCAATGAAAAGAAAATATCATAACATAATCATTGTAGACCTATACTCATAATTTGATGTGCTATTAATATATAAATATAAATGTTTTTCTTAAAATACTTATTTTCTGATGATATGATCTATCATTTTATGAGCATGGACCCGTGATTTAATTTCCTCTATACAAAGATAATATGATTATCATTAATATATGGCATTCTTTTAGTTCTTATTAACATAAACATTAGGTAATTAAACAATAGGTTATAGAATTCACATTATCTTTTTTCAAATATAGATATTAAGATGCTAATATTTTGCTTCCTTCAACATAAAAGGAGTCAAATGATTAGGTTTTAATAATGATATCAGAATACTTTAAGAAAATGTTAGGATACAAACATAATAGGTTTACTTCAAGCATGACAAAATGGAAAAACATAAGCATTGTTGTGTATCCTTATCACTTTAATTACAAGTAATTCAGTACCATTTAAGAACTGCATATATATTGTTATACATTCATGTAACTCAGTTAAGGAATTTGTTCATATAATAACACTTGGTTAGAGTAAGAAATATCAATGATAAAGATATTGATCTTTAGATCTACTTTATAGATTAAAATTAAAAGACAAAGAGAGAGAGAGACCTTCTTAAGCAATTATTTATCCACTAACAAATTGTTTATATTATTATTCCATAATATTAAAATTATAATTTTAGCATTTTAGCATTTTGTTATAACTAAAGGAATAGATCACTATGTTTAATCTTTTTCTTTAATGCAAATTGTTTTTAGTAGTATTATATGAAAACATGAAGGGTAATGATACCTTAAGACTCTATGTCAACACACTTCCATTTAACAACCAATTATTTTTTTAGATTTATATTATAAGGACTGTGTTAACTTGAAGTTTTTAAAGAACAGTATCAAATAAACGCTTTCCAAAACATGAAAATGTAAACAAAAGAAAAAGTGAAAGATATAAATAATGTACCTTTTTCAAATACTTTTTGTGTAGTTTCAGTGCAGCCACACAAGCTTTCTTGGCATCAAGATTTCCATTTACATCATTCAATATCTGAGAGTAAATAAATTAGGCAGCAAAAGAGAGAAGTTACTAGATATGAACCTTGAAGCTAAGTTTGTTAAGAAATGTTCCAATAAGCAAATTCTTATTCAAAGAAGAGACTTTTTTTTTTCTTTGTGTTTTGTTATCTTGTATGAATGTAATTAATTGTTCATTCAATAATTTAAGGAAAATAATTATATACATACCTACACTACTATAGAAAATCACGAAATGAAAACTAATTTTAAAAACAAAAAATAATTAGTTATTATAGTAACTAAATTAAAGACAATTTTAAAAACTAAAAAACTGTGATTTTTAAATCAGTTTCTATTATTATTAAATGATTTTTAAATTGGTATCTAATTTGCTACCAAAGTTTAAATAATTGATAGTTAAAACTTTTGTAGCTAATTAGATACTAATTTAGAAATTATTTAATAATTATAGAAACTAATTTTTTTTTAAAAATGATTTATAATTTAGTAATTATAAAAATTTATTTTTTTTTTTCCGTAAAATTAATTTCTATTTTATGATTTTTTTTTAAAGATGGAATGGAAATTAGAAAAGTTAGAAGTAAAAAGTGGGATGAATAAGTGAAACCTTGACGACATCATCCAAGCCTCTTGCTTGTTGGAGTAATATTGCACTTTTTTCCTTCAAGACACTAGCAACAAGGAAAACAGATATGGGAAAGGTAGGATCTTCTCCATTCTTTGCACCATTTTTCATATTTTCTCTCTCATACTTCCCATAGTGACGTAATGACTTCATTCTTCCTTTCGTTTCCTCAGATTTGTCATCATCCTCCTCATATATCCAAAACAAGTCAGGATCATATTCTAGGGCCCACATCATCTGTTTCATTTCTTAACTCATTAGTAGCTCAATCCAAAACAAAATAATATATTTTTCTCTAGATAATTTATTTCACACTAAAACAATGAGTTTGTTAAGATTTGAATCACTTAGTTAAAATGTTGTTGTTGTTCTATTGCTCCAATTATAGGTTACTATTCTATCTCATCACTACTACCAAAAAGTTGTACTAGTATTATGTGAAGTGATACCTAATTTAAAAGATTGATTAGTGCACCACCAATTTCTAATGAAAAATAATGCAAATATGAAGAGAATAACTTTGTAATGTCATACTAAAAATAAAAGTGTTTTATATAGCCTGTTTTTGTTTTGCTTTTTTTTTTCCTTCTGTAATGATATGTGCAGTTGTAAAATTATATAGAGTAGAGAGAGTCTGTGTGTTTTAAGAATGATATAATTGAAATGTTGATTTAAGATAGGTATTTGTTTGAGGAGGTTTGAATGCTGCACTAGTGCTCCTTAATTTTACAATTTGGTTTTATAGTGAGATTTTTTTTTATTTACTTTTGGAATGTGAACATTGTTAGAGATATCACATCGATTAGAAATAAGAATATTTCATTTATATAAGTGGATGCAAACTTCATCCCATGAATCGGTTTTATGGAGTTGAGTTAGGCCTAAAATCCACTTCTTAATATGGTATCAGAGTCATTTAAAGTCTATCCTAGCGAATGTTTGTTGGGCCTATCGTGTCACCCGTTATCGGGTCGCTATCGAACCATCCATAATATGTTGTTCCACGCACAAGCTGTCACTCGGCGTGAGGAAGGTTATGCAATTGAGTTAGGTTTAAATTCAACTTCTTAATAAACATAAAAGCATAGTCCTTTTTTAATTTTGTAATGGAGTTGGAATATTTTTTAAATATTTTAATTTATTTATTTATTTTTTATTGATAAGAAAAAAATAAAAATTAAAAGTATATTCTTAGTGAGAGTACAAGTTATATTTTATAATTTAATGTTTCTTTGCTCATGAAATGAACTTGAACAATATAATTTTCCGATATGAGTTGAGATATATTTAAAATTATTTATTTTATTTTTTATTGAGAAAATAAATAGAAATAAACTTGAAGAAATTAGAACAGAAATAAACAAACCTCCCAAAGGTACAACGAGTCACAAAAGGAGAATTCTCGTCGAAATAGAACCATTATCATCCGAAAAGCAAACAGATAGTCACCTCCACCAATTTCTTCTGTGCTCCAAGAATAAAAAATAATGTTAATTTTGTGAATATATAAACAAAATATTAACAATTATTTAGAACCATTGGAATCAGAAGGTAACAATGATAATAAAAAAAATGCATAGTTGAATATATAAATCATTGACAACAAAAGTATAACCAAATACCAAGGGCTAAAAATGATCTTGCACCATTTTCTCTTTCATTATTCTTAAAGAAATCTCACAAAAATAACATGATTTATATAATAAGATTTTCTACTCCATAAATAAAAATAGACACAAGGAAAATACCTATATGTTGATGAAGTTTTGGATCAATTACTTGAGTGATTGTTGCCAAATTACTTAATTGAGTCTCCACCCCAACAGAGTTAGCAGTGCATCTAAAATTTCCTCTCTTGAAAAATTAAGATGTAGATTGTAAGAAATAAAAATATATGGTTGAATATCATTATAATTGTACCTTAATATTTAAATTATCACATGGAATCTTAGTACTTAATTATTCTTTAACCCGATTTTAATTTCATATATGATTGTAAATATTCAAATCTTGGTTAATTGAATTTATTTTGCAACAAGTAATAAATTAGTTTTGTAATAGATTAGAGTTTACCAATCTACGCATCAAACGTTCAAAGCACCAAAAAGCATCAGCTTCATCATTAAGAAGTATTATCATAGGAGAGCATAGGTCACTCATTCCTGCAAATTATAACCATGGAGTCAAAATTACACTAATTGTGAATTATAGAGCTTATTTTGGTTTGAAAAAATAATTCATTTTCTCTTCTCTCACAATAATAACAAAAATTTATGTATTTTTTTCATTTTATTTCTTATTTTCAAATATTTGTATGAGGAAAATTTATTTCTCTAACTATTTCTTATAAAAATCCTTTAAAACAATAAATAAAGTAAAAAACAAGTGACTTTTTTTGTATGTATCTATAAAATAAGAAATAAAAAAAGTCTCTAAAATCAAACAAACTCTTTGTTTTGTACCGTATTACAACTAAAACTATAATTTAAATTACTAAGAATTTGTTTTCTCACCTTTTTTTTCACTAGAAGCATATTGTATATATTTTTTTATTTTATTTTTCCTTTCTATGATTCAAAGAGTATGCCCATAAACAATCAAAAAAATATTTGTTATTGTTTTGTAAAGTAAAGAGGCTAATAATAAACACTATCGACTAACACACTTGATCAAAGTGAATATAATAAAGGGTTATTATGAACTATAGGTTTTTTTATGTTAGTTCAAAAATACTAAAAAAAAACAAGGCATTACTATCATACATTAATATTAAAATGATGGTTTGTGCATAATATATTTATTTGAAGGTGGTGGGTGTTAAAGTTAAATGGAGTCATCCTTTTATGTTAAGGTAAATAAGATCTAAAAATAATAATAAGATAAATTCTGTGTATATTGGTGAACATAAAAATAGTGGTAATGTGAAGTATTTAAGATTGAAAATTTAAAAACTCACCTTGACCATAGCCAACATCTGAATCTATTCGAGCATAAACACTAAGAATATCCCATAGTTTTGACAAGTTTTCTTTCTTTTCATAAAATACTAATGTTCTATCAGTACGAACCACATCAAGACCTGAAGACATGTGTTTGTGCAAAGAATTAGGATGTTTGTGATTTTACGAAAATATAGTGTAATGCATTGAGAACCAAAAATATTCACAAACCTATTTGATGGAGTGTTAACAACCATTGAATTATTCTCTTGTCTGTGATCTTTTCTAAGTTATTTGAAGCATTAACCTCTTGGGGTACAATTGGTCCAATGTCTGGATTATTTTCTAACAAAACCAATGGATCTTGACATGGTGTACCATCTTCACTAATTACAGGTGCTGTGATAAATCTACCACTTCCTACAAGAGGAAACAATATACGACATTCTTCTTTCCATGTATTATAAAGATCCCTGACAACATAAGCATGACACAATTAATCATCCACCAAATTTAGAAAACAAATGAAATATTCTTCAATTAAAATTAGTCATTATGCATGTATAATGGAGGTGAGAGTATCTACGACTAACAAATTTGTTAGCTTGTGATGTGCATTAGATAGGTATCAACAATGTCAAAAAGCATGTGGTTGGTGAAATGCAAAAATATATGTTGTTGTTTTGGTAAACTGGGTAATTCGATAAACTTGTTAAGGAAATTTATTTCAAGTTATTTTTGTGTTTTTAAGTATTTACATGTCTTTTGTTTTTGTTGGTTGGGTGTCCTAGGTCAACTTGTTAATCTTTACCTTAATTTCTGGTTTTGTATATGGATTGAAACACCCAAATGTTTTCTTTTATTTAATTATTTTTTGTTGATAAATAAAATTTATCCAACTAGATCTAAGTATGTCTCTTGTAAAATCACAATGAGATGGAGGTTGTATCATATGTACAAGTAGAACAAGTCTCAATAACAAGATTGTTTCAAAATCAGAACATTTGTGATTTTGGTCATGTGGATGTACAAATGTATAATTTTGAAGGACAAAAAATTCAAAGAAAGACGCTTTTGTAATTTTAGATATGAAGGATAAAAAAATTATACAATATTTATATTTCAAGTGAGTGCTATATGGTTCTTAGAATCTTGATATAATGTGTCTCCCCAATTCTTTATCAATATATACATGTTTACATAAAATGAGTTTTTTTAAGGTATATCCTATAAAATGTCTTGTAAATATTGTACATCATATTTATTTATGGGTTGGGTACTCCAAAATCTCCCTTTAATTAATTTATTATTTTTTATTAAAAAAAGGTAAAAATTGTTGGAAAGATAGTTAAAATGTTTTATATTATGCAGGTGAAATGTTGTAACTAAAAAGGTATCTTGAAAGTGAGAATGTTTACCTTCGACGTTGTCTTATTTCATCTCTTTCCTCAAATGTACTCTTGGGATCATAGCAACCAAGTAGAAATTCCCAAACTTCTCCCCTAATCGATGGATGGATTCCCTGATTTGAAAATTTCAATAAAGTGAGATACATTAAGTTTTTAAGATTCCTTATTAACTTGTATATATCAAGGTATACTTTCATCAATATATTCATATAATATTCCCTTTTACAAGTTACTTTTTAAATCTTTAACTAAATCCCTTGATAAGAAAAAGTGTCAAAATGATTTTAAATCATTGAAATGTGTCTTGCATGATAATGGTAATAGCATCTCAAGTTCTAAAGAAAATCAAAGTATTCCAAAAAAAACATCAAATTTACTCACATGATTGAGTTTCTTAATCTTGATCACCATGCAAGTGATCAACATAATAAAACAAAAAAAATTGAATTACCCCTCGGTGGATTCGGCTTAGGGTCTTGCCTATATCTAGATACCCTTCTGGAGAAAATGCAGCATGCCATTTTCTTGCACTCAATGTTTTCCCAGCCTGAATCACAGTACAAGAAACTTAAATTTTAAATTAACACGTGAGAAATTAATGCAACAAGACTGAAAGAAAAACAAACAAATTCATTAATTCTCAATAAAAGGCGTATAATTTTTATAATATATAATACAATATTACGAAGTGAACGTCTAACTCAACTCCATAAAATCGGTTCATGAGGTTGAAGTTTGCACCCAGTTATATACAATGAAAGACTTTAATCTCTAGTCGACGTGAAATCTTCAATTTACAAATTGTTTAATTAATATTTACATATTTTCATGATCCATCATAATCATCAAGAGAAACGTTATTAATCATTATTTTCTTAAAGTTATAGTGATTTTAACAATACTTTCCAAGTACCTTGATCCTAAATCGTGACTTTGGAACATCAGTGCACTCTGGACGAGTTTCATAAAATGAATCAGCGGGAGCACCAGGATCTCTCCACATCCCAAAAATCAGAAGTGTTATTGGAAAAAAATGTTTGGAAAAGCAATGATAATGATTCCTACCAAGGAATTGGACCCCTTTGAAATGAAATGGCAAACCCAGGAAATTAATCTTCAATGAAGAATTCAAAGGGGATCCAACCAAGGTTCAATTGGTAGTAGGGCCAAGTTCTAAAAGCCAAATACTACAAAAAATTTAGTAACTTTTATTCCTTTTTAGTATTTCTGGTTTTGTGGGGTTAACAATGGTGATTGTGTTTGAGGAAGGAAACTCTCGCAATACCATGTCAAAAATCATTCACAACCTCACAAACTCTAACATTCGCCGTTTAATGCGTAAATTTCCACTAACTATTTTCTTCCTATTTCTATCTCTCTCCCCTCATAATACATTTTTTCAATTTATTCTATTTTTATGTGTACCTTTTCTATATGATGCCTTGAAATTACTCATGTCCCAGTTACGCTATTCTTATGAGAAAATACTCTTCCATATTGCTTACTTATTATTAAGTCAATGATTTGGTTTTGCATGTTCTATTGATTATGATAGATATAAATAAGTTTGAATAATTACTCTAGTTTTTTTTTTTTTCATAAAATAGATTCATAACTGTTCTTAATTTTTTTTCTATTTTATCTTTTTATCAATGTTTTATTTTATTTCATTATCATGGACTTTGCGTCATTTTCTATTGTTTATAAAACATTTGGTACATGTGGAGGAGCAGTTTTGAATTGAAAGAGAAGTATAGGGGTGTTTTTTCTTTATATATTTCAGTGATTTTCTATTTTTTAAATATTTACTAAATAACTAATTATTCTTATAATTAATTGAATTTTTTTTTATAAAAACTAATATATTGTCATTTCGTAAAAAACAATTCTCAATTATCAATTTTAAACTTTAAATGTGAAGTAGTTTGTCAAATGTGGAACAAAACATATGGACACATTACGACATGAAGTAATTTTTTTTGTATATCTTCATCTCTTTTAGAAATTATAGTTTTCATCTCTTTATTATTTGGTTTAATTGATATCTTTTAATTAATTTTTAATATTAAACATAATT
>Ga0123341_1004358_pt1 | contig 12417 bp, 6 predicted proteins | sample Turbeapinknodule_FD_89959 | JGI IMG/M metagenome (GOLD analysis project Ga0123341, IMG submission 89959) | Root nodule microbial communities of legume samples collected from Mexico - Turtle bean Mexico pink nodule | ecosystem: Host-associated > Plants > Roots > Nodule | place: Mexico: Nepantla... | reverse complement strand
ATCGAGTTATAAGCTATAATATATAATAAGTTTAACAATTTTTATAACAATTACTTTAAAAAATCACGCAAACAATATTTTGTGATTAAATGACAGTATAAAACTGCTGTAAATTGTTGGTTTACAACTATTAAACTCTTTGAATAAACAGATGTTCAAATTAGTGTCAATTACAAGTTCTACATAAAGACGTGTAGTATGTTATGTGAAAAATAGATGGAATACAAAACAAACATACACTAACTCGATGAAGCTTTTGGTTTAGCTTTTCATCAAATACTTTCTTGCAAGAATAATATTCATTCCAAAAACAAGGATTTTTTTTATCTAACAAAATAAATAAATAAATAAGAATCACTTAAGTTAATCCAATCCGAATATATATCAATTACTTCACTCAAAAAAAAAGACTCAATAACCTGTTAAAACTTATCAACTCACCACCAACGAATGCACCTAAAAAAATAATACCAACAAATCTACCCACACAAACTAAAAATTATCATAAACTTTTGATCATAAGTAAACAAGACAGGAGAAGGCCTTCTTCTGGGGCCAGAGCCATCAGTGAGATACCACTTTGGAAGAGCTAGAATTTTAACCTTGTGTAAAAACCTACGGGCCGGGGACAGTCTCAAGTAGACAGTTTCTATGGGGCGTAGGCCTCCCCAAAGGTGACGGAGGCGTGCAAGGATTAAGACACCAATCAGAAAAAAAAAAACAAACAGAAGCAAAATTAGAAGCAAAATTAGAAGTAATCCAAAGTTAAGGATAACTTTAGGGTTTATCCTAATTGTTTATACTTTCTAGAAGTAGCTTCATCTAGCAGCAATGACTTGGCAATAATATTCTCACATGTAGGATTGAGTGAAACAGATTACCAATGGTAGAACACAAAAAGTAGCACTATTGATTCATTGAAGCAGACAGCCTTAGGTAGTTAATGAAAACATCCAAGACATTTTCCAAACTGAAATGGAAAGAGGAACAGAACAATCCAGTGACATGCCAAAGTTAACAAGGGAATCACTGTTTGGCATTTGGGGGCTGGGAGACATGTAAGACAACAACCAGTAGCCATTTGAAAAGTTGAAACACATAATTTATTACTGCTAAAAACAGAATGGCAGCAAAAGGTAGAGTAGAGGTAGGTGCTGTTATAGAACTCAACATCATCCAAAAGGGAATATTGCATGTGGATCCTAGTCAACATCCATTCACAGAACCTAATATTATAGTAATATATGTTGTTTGCGTGCTGTTCCTACAGGCTTCCCGCCATAACCGAATGTCAACAGTATTTATTAAATTGTAAAATGCATTTGCAATAGTGCAGACAATGTGTCGGTGGAATCATGAAATTAGGAGGACGCATCCACAGATAAGGAAAACTAAAGCAATTCAAACTAAAAATAGTTTAAACCATGGAAATAGTACATTATACACTGATTCTTTCTGCAACATCTCAACTCTACTACAAATCTCAATGAGTTTTATTTGGGACAAAGTTCCATAGGTGTTTTTGGTACTGTTCTGCAGTACAAAAATTAAGTTTCATCTCAACAACCTGCATAATAACTTTGCATTAAAGGTGAACATAGATTATCAATTCTGATTGTAAACCAACACCAAAAATACCTGTGTGACCACAATCTAGGTTTGTCAGGCAGCAGGCACAAGAACAGAATCAGGAAACGAAGCAGAGCCATTGTTAGGCGCACCCTTGATGTCAAGAATGGAAGTAACCATATTATAAATCTGAACATTCTCAAAGGAGGGTATCTTCCTCCCTCTGGGAAACCTAGGACCATGTCCGATAAAAATAGTCCTCATGGAGAAAAACGCATTGTCATAACCATGAGCACCGCCACATTCTTTCTTACCCGTTCGATTCCACTCCACCTTGAAACCCTCATCAGCCAAACCAACAATGGGCGTAATCCGATCGCTGTCAGAATAGTGAAGCCTCTCAGGTAAATGCTCCTTCAGATAAACCTTCAACCTCCCCCCATTCTCAACCTTCCCAGAGCTCAACCCTTCGTTAATCTTAGCAACAACATACGCTGGATCAACAGAAGGAGGGGGGCGAATGGCAAGCAATGGGGTGTAGTACTGGACCCAATCTCGAGGAATCTGCACCCAAGGTGCTAAATCATTCAAAAATACAAGCTTTGTATCGCAAGTACCAACCATGCCATGGTCGCCGACCAAAACAACATGAACATCCTCGAAAACGCCTCTTTGTTCCAAGCCCTGGATGAGTCTCCCGAGCAGGGAGTCGATTCTGGCAACAGCGTCAGTGATCTCAGAAGCATCAGGTCCAACCTGGTGACCCTGATGATCAGGATCCTCGAAATAGAGAGTGATGAAAGAGGGAATCTGGTGAGGGGGTAAATCGAAGTAGCTCAAAACGGTGTCGACTCTGTCCTCGAAAGGGACAGAGCCATTGTAGGGTTGGCAGAAGGCCTCGGGGCAAGTCCAGGGGCCTTTGCGGACCTCGGAGCCCGGCCAGAAGTAGGTGGCGGCGGAGAGGCCGTTGAGGAGGACGGTCTCCCAGAGGGGCTGGCCGAGCCACCACTTGGGGTCGTGGTTGGACATGGAGAACTTTTCGTTGGTGATGGGGTCGTAGAAGACGTTGTTGACTATGCCGTGGTGGGGAGGGTAGAGGCCGGTGACGATGGAGTAGTGGTTGGGGAATGTGAGGGTGGGGAAGACGGGGATGAGGCCGGTCTCAGCCTCCGTGCCGTTCTGAATCAACCGGTGGATGTTGGGAGTGGGGGTTTTGAACTGGTATCCGAAACGGAAGCCGTCGGAGGAAATGAGGATGAGGACGGGGTGAGGGAGCGAGGAGGAGGAGACGGTGGCTGAGGAGAAGTACAGGGCCAGGACCATGGCAGCCACCAGCCACAAAGAAGCCACCACCATTATCGTCCCGTATCTCCATGCCGAAGGGTTCCTCGCTGACAGCAACGGAGTTCTCGAACCTTCTTCTCCCCCCATCACTTTATCTTCTTGTTTTAATGTTTAAAACAACACTTTACAGAACATATTTTGAAATCAAAATGAAATTCAAATATATAACACTCCAATCATTCAACATACACAACTACCAACAAATATTTATATTAGAAGGTGGGGTCCTTCAAGATTGACTACTTCTGCAATCTTCATGGCCTCTAGAGAAAGTGATTTCCCATTTTCCTTTCACTAAAATGGGGTGGAATCTTGCAAGTTAGTTTATATAAGTGAGGGAGTGTGAAAAATTATCTTTGTTGTCTTATCAACTATTTATATTTATATCTTTGGGATGAGTCTTAGTTATTATAGGTCCATTCGTGGATCTAAGAGAGGGTTCAATTATGTTTAATCATGATGGCAGATTCTCTCCGTTTTAGATTGTATTTAATATACATAAAGAAAGAGACTAAAATATCCTTAATGAAATTAAAATTTGGTTTAGATAAAATGTGCATCCAACTCAATCGTTCACCCTTCATTTTTTCCGTGGTCATTTTGAGGCAGCCATCCTTCCTAGTGGCTTTGTCTCCTTCTCCGGTGGTTTCGTTGTCGTCACGGTGCCTCAACGCTGCTTTCGAGTTCCGATGCTGCCACAGTCACGAGAAGAATAAGAATGGAGGTTTTTGGTTTACTCTTTGTTTAAGTTTTCAAGCTTCTGCAACGCTGCCTCACAGTGCTGGGTTGGGTGTGGGTTAGGTGCACATTTTACCTAAACCCTAATTTTCATTTCATTAAGAGTATTTTGATATTTTCCTTTGTGTATATTGGGTGCGGTTCAAAATGCAAGGAGAATTGTCAATCATGATTTATCACTGATCTAACTTAATTATGAATAATAGATTAAGTTAGATTAAGAAAGTTATTAGTCTAGTTAGATGGTCATCCCAGTTCAATTAATATTTAAAATTTGAAAGTCTTAATTTTTTATATTTACAAAAGAAGTGGGAGAGGGAAGTGAAACCTAAAACAAATGTGTTAGTTTCATTCTTTCATAGTTTGATCGATTCCTACGTAGGAAGCCAAATGAAGTGTTCGGTTTCCCCTGTCACTCTTCTTCTCCGTTCCTACGCCACGCGCAGCTCCAAACCCACCCCACCGGAGATTCCTTTTCAGCCCAAACTGGCCAACGCCGTCAGCCTTATCGGTCAGCTCCTCACGCCCCTTCAGTTCCACCAATCTCCCGACGGCAACGCCTGGGCCGCCGCCGTCATCACGCGCCAGGAGTCCCCTTCTTCTTCATCTCTCCTCTCGTACGCTGCTCTCTCTGTTTCCTTTCTCTTGTTCTCTGCTCTTCCATTAACTACATTATCTCTCCATGTCAGGATTCCGCTTATATTCGAGGGTGATCTCGCTCATACTGCTAAATGCCATCTCAAAGCCAACGATTTCATCCACATTGCTGGAACTCTCACCACTCATCCTCATCCACCACACCCCCAACAACACCAACATCAAACCAATATGCAGGTACCTTTCTCTTTCTTATACTATCTTATCTTCTGTTACACTCCCACTTCTCATCTTCACTATCTACAATAGGTTATGGTGCAAACCCTCAACTTTGTTCAAGGACATCCCCAACTCACCAAAACACTTCCTTTCTCTCGTAAGTCTCCCATGGATATAATTTATGTATGCTCTAGCATTCATTATACTAATTTCGGACTCAATACTCTTGCCTTCATAATTTTATGTTTTTTTTTCATATTAAAAGCTAACTAAAGAAGGGTATGTCTATCAGCTATTTGAGAATTCTTTAATCAAATTAGTAAAAGAAAAATGTAATTGGATCCTTGATCCTGCAATTTTTTTGTAATTGAGGTAGTTGGACAGCGAAATGATCAAAATATGATGATTTCTGATGATGGTTTTAGAAGCCCTATGAACCAAATTAATTTTTTTTACAAGATCATGGACCTGATTACAATTTTTTTATTTGGAGAGTCTGATTTAAAGTTTCTAAATAGTTCCAGGGCCTGCTGATTAATTTAGCCAACAGGAAATTTTAGTTGAAGGAGGGATAAGATATGCTCCTAAACAGAACGAGAAAAGAACCCGTGAGAGCAAGTTAGTGTGAGGATGATAGCTAGTATTCATGATATTAGATGAAAGTGAAATTTTTGTTACAATGTGTGGTGTGGTTTTAGCAATGACTTCCGTGAACTTAATATTTCTTTTGGACATGTTCTGTTTCTATCTTATTAGAAAGTGAGGAGCATGACATCAATCCATCAGGGAAGAATATCCATGCCAAGCAGAGTGAGGATTTGAATATCAATAGCTCAACTCCCAAATGGGTCCAAGAGAAATTAGAGTTAGTGACAATTGATCAGAAACCTGAACCAAAACACCCAATATGTAAGTATATACGCATTTAGTATGTCTCTTGACCCTCTTCTACTTTATATGTAATTGGCTAATTGGATAGTTTGAACATTCCAATAATTTGCAATTTGGTTTATTTTAACAGCCATTGCAAAGAAAAACCCAGATTCTTCAATGAGTTCTTGGATAGACCTTCTAGATAATCCAAAGCAGTGGTTTGATTTCCGTGACAGCAAACAAAATGGATTGGTAGGGAACTAGTGATCAATGACTTGACTTGATGTATCTTTCGCTCTTTTGTCTAATATATTTGGAGGATCCTTTTATCCCTTAATCTACTTAGTACAGGTAAATCCAAAGTACCCTGATTTCAAGCGCAAGGATGGCACAGGTTCCCTCTGGCTTAACACTGCTACAACATGGGTTTTACCCAAACTGAAAGGGCTTGAATTTGATGTTCCGGTTGTTAAATGCAAAAATGCAAAGGATGGTAAAGGTTTGTGTAGATAGCTTCTCTTGATCATAAAAGCCTTCCTTGCATCATAGTCATAATTGAAATGCACGAGAATTGGTGCAAACAGATTTTTGGTCTGAGTGGGTTCACTTCTAATTCAAAACAAATTAATGTTTTGGTTTTTGTAGCTTGGAGATGTTCTCCATTTTTATGTTTGCCCAATGTCTCGTGTTTGTTTTGGCCCTGCAACTTATGATTCCTCATGTCGTACATCCATTTTTCTTTCCATTTCTGTTTGGTCATCATATTTTGTTTACGCATGTCTCAACCTGGTTTTAGGTGGTGAGGTGTCCTGGAATGATTTGGTGCAAAATCCGGCTAAATGGTGGGATAATAGATTAGATAAGGTAACCCATTTTCTGAATTGTCCTTGTGTTCTTAAATCTCTACAAATTTATATCGCTTTATTAGATTTTGTGCATTGAGTTAATAATTCATTTTGATCATCAGAGGAATGAAAAAGCTCCTGACTTCAAGCACAAAGATACTGGTGAAGGACTGTGGCTTGATTCTTCACCAAGCTGGGTGTTAGCAAAATTGCCACCTGTGAAACCTAAACAAATTGTAGAAACTGACAGGAAATCGACACTGGTTTCGTAAGCTATGGAGAGAAAAGCAGAGAATGGAGTCACTTACTAAGTTGGATTTATCTTTTGTTTATGAGTTTTACTTCCATGTAATTAACTTTTTCCTTACTAAAGTTCTGTTTTAGTGACACCTTTATAAACTTAATATTCCAACCGATAGCTTACTCAGCATTTGACTTGGAGTCTCTGCTACCAGGCAGATATATTATTTGCTTCTGATATTGAAGTAAAATTTTGTATTGCCCCGTCTAGTAATTATTATACACTAATACAAAATTACTTGTGTTATTCAAATACGTGTATAGCTGTTTTGCTTTACTGTGCATCGAATGAACATTTAATCTACTTTAACTTTCTTGGGAAACCAAATAAACGCTTGGGAAGCTATTGTTCGAAATTATAGTAACTTTTTGCTGAACATGAACTCCCGTGGATAAAATCTTTGACAAACAAGTGTTTTATCCTCTATTATTATGATGGACACAATCACCAAACAAACAAAACTGTAGAAAAGAAAGTTTGCTTATGAATTTTGATGTACAAATTTACTTTTCAAGATGGAGTTGGCTTATCCATGATTACCTTTATTTGTTTATAGTTTATATAGATGAAAATAGTAGCCATTCAGAACTTTAAAGGGAATCTTTCCAAATCCGAAGCTAATTCCATCACAAGGAAAACAGAAGAAACAAAAAAAATGTGTTTGCAGTAGTGTACAATTGTAAGAGGTGGGGTATCACAAGAATGACTAAACATACTTTACCTAATAAGAAGAGTGTGCGAAAAGAGTACATTGGTTGTGAACAAATAAAATAAAGCATTGAAGTTTGATTAATTTGGTAAGAGAGCAACTAAAACAATAGGAAGAATGAGAAAATATCTATTCTTTCCTGAGACTTGACATGACAGACAGAGAGACAGATACCATTACTCTCTAAGGCTTGTGGAGAATCCCTCCAGCCAATAAAGCAGCTTCCATCACAACATGTATTACTTCAATAACATCATCCACATTGCACGTGTTTCCTTTGAATGTAGGAGCCCTCGAGTTCTTGAAGTTATTCATACAATTTATCAATGCTTGGCTGCACGCTTGGCTTAGGTAGTCATCTGCACACCACCATCATTAATCAATTACCATTTCTCCCATTCAGCTCTGCCTAGATCCACAAACCAAGTTCTACAACTCTATAATAGTTGCTTTTGACGTGATTTTACACCAAGTGTGAATCTAGGATGGAAAACCAACCCACTTAGTTAAAAGTCTACAAGATTTCAGTATTGGACAAAATAGTTGTTCAATAAACTTTTTTGTGGGGTACAAAGTTCACTGTTAGTTATTATCACTTACATGTCCTCTTATGCATTTTGAGGGTAGGAGAAGGGATGCAATGAGGGTCATCTTCATAATCAAGCCAACTAAGTTGGTTAAGGAAGCTCTCTTACAAACTTACAGTAGTAGAAATAGAATCAGTTATCCAAAAAAGTAAATAGATGAAAGATCACGATTAGTTTCTATTTATGTCCATCAGTTTCATGGCATTTACTGGACTCATTAGTATAATCATCAAAAGCAATTAAGTAAAGAATCCCTATCAACTCTCATCTTTATTTCATTTTAATTGAAGACTTTAGAAAGAATTCATTGGGTTAGCCTGCTTTTGAACATTGGTTTGTACAATAATGAGATGCATATTTTGCCTTTTCTTCTAATATAGTGTTTGGTCCAGCTCTGTTTCTGCTTTTTCTTCTAAATGAGTGAAACTTTAATAGTTAATTTCCATAAAAAATCTACTTTTTGGGATATAAGTTCATTGGAAAAAAGCTATTTTACTTTTAAGAGCTATTTTAAAGTTGTGTTTAACCCACTTCCTCCTTTGAGAAAAAGAGAAGCTAAGCAAGAAGCTAGACTACACACTAGCTAACTCCCTCACTCAATTCTCACCCTTGTCCATCCTAAAGATTTTCTAAGCTATGTGCTTGCAACAGCAAGTGCACTGACCGATTCAATTTCCTGCCACATCTATTTCAATAGTTCATTACCATTAGAGCTAATTTAGTACAGATTCAGTTATGTGTTCTATACAAAAACTTGTACAAAATAAGTAATCATGGATCATTCAAAACTGAGTTTTAAGATAATACCGAACCTATCAAAATAAAGACAAACACAGTACAAAAAAGGACTGAATTGAAGATCTACTCTGTGAAGGGACATGATGATTCCACTCACAAAGAGTCAGATCCAATAGATTCTGAAACTGGAAGTATTCAAGCAAATCTTGCTCAAATGCAAGCTATAATGTAAGATGTATCAATTAAGAAGAAATTAGAGAACTCACTGTTTTTGGCTTGCACACATTGATCATGCTTCATACAACAAGCATCAAGGCCATCACAAGGTCTTTCACCGGGGCAGCCACTATACAAAAGTCCACAGTATTTGCCATATCTCAGTAATGGAGGCACTGCCATACCAAACCCAAAGTGTTGTTATTGGCTCCCATGGCATAGTAAACAAATTAAACCTTAACCCAATCAGCTAAATCTCCAAACTAAGAAGAAAAATAGCATAGAATTAGTCGTGTACCTGAGCAGAAACTTGACTCACATTGTCTACTGCACTCTTTGCTCTGCAGATGAATAGTAAAAAAAAGAGATAATTAGGAAAAGTACTAGCTGTATATGTGAGTTTAAGGCTTAACTAATTTGTTTGGTGTAAAAATTAAGCAAGATGATTACCACAGAGACAGCTACTCCAGTGGTTTCAGCTCCTATGTTGAGGGCACAACCAGGAGTGGTTAACAAGTTAAAGGAAAAAGTAGAATAAAAGAGGAGAAGAACATAGTTGGTGAGTGAGGAGGTTGGAACCATGTTTTGAAGAATAAGGGGAAAAAGTAACTTACTTTTAAGTTTGGGAAACTTGGTTTTGCTTAAAGGCTCTGATTTATAGGATGAAAAGGTGAGTTGGATTTGAGAACAAAGTTTTCAACACATGGCAGGTACAATGACAGTCACAGCCACAGGCACAGCTAGAGAGAAAGAGTGAAGGGTAGGTGATTTGTTTTGTAGTGTCTCGTGACTCTATTGTTTGCATTATATTAATTTTCACTATTTCTTAGCCTCTTTAGCTGCACACAAACTTTAATGAATTCCCATTATGCAATTTTCACACCACAGAAGTGTCTCAGCATATTATGATATTGCAGATAAAAGACACTAACAAGTTTAAAATCTTAAATTAGTAAGAAGAAAACAAACCCTTATCCGGTGGAGGCTGCTTTCACTCTCTCTCTCTCTTTCAACTCGTGAACTAATTGCTCATTACTTCCTACCTATTTCCCTATTTCTTCATTCAGGGCCAAACAAGCATTACTGTTACCATCACTTCAATACTCTAATAAATTACTTTTCGTATCTTTTAAATTCTGTTTTACTTTATTTAAGGAAAAAATTCTACCTCACTTTATGGAAAACTTTTAAAGAATAACATTAAAAACTAAACAATCTAGAGGGGCATTGTTTTTCTTTAAGACTACGTTTGGCAAAAATAAATTACTTTACATAATGTAAGAAACCCATAAGTGATTCTTTCTACCACATCCGATTTGGACACTCTACCAACTTTTCGTGCATTCTCGTAATTGGTTTATACGTTCTACAAAATTCAAACATGCATGCAAGAGACAAGTTACCTAAAAATATTTAAGGATGTGATGGCTATAATTTAATTAAAGTGTATTAACACTATAAATACTTGGATCCGTCAGGTCCGGACGACAGTTGAACTTTTCAGCATTCAATTATAGTCAACCGACACGATCAAAATGATTAAGTCTAATAGAAGATTAATAAGACCAAACATGATTAAGCATTAGGTAATACATTTTTAATTATGATCCAAAATTCTAGTCCGGCCTAATAACAAAGTGTTCATGATAATCACATATTTCGAGAAAAAGTAAAGTCATCATCATGCATTATTTACACCGGGCATCGACTACCGAGATCTCACTTAAACGTTGGAGTGTCTTTTAAAGATGAATTTGGAGTTTACAAGAATAAGGAGGAGAAAAGCAAAAAAAGAATTGTGAAGTTGTTACGAGAAAAGAGGAGGTAGAAAAAAACCAACCGACCAAAGTAGAAGACAATCATTTTCTTGATCTCAACTCCGTCAGAGTACAATACTAATTTGTTATATATAATTAACAGAATAAACAGTTATATTGTTGAAAATTAAACTCATTCAGGATAGTCTTCCCAACAATCTTTTTCATTTTCCTGCAATTTGGCCCTTCATTCAATTGTCGTTTTCCAGACGAGTTGTTTACATCATACACATATATGCATGATGCACCCAAAATGCACATATATGTTTATTATTCACACATAACCAAGTTGAGCAAAAGACAAAAAGAATCCATGTGAAAAGAATTAATATATTTTTTGGTAAGGAAAAAATGGGCTATTGGGGTTATGATACGATGAAAGTTACTTTTTACACTACTATCTTCTTTTGTTATTAGAAATTCTATTCAAGTGTACAATTAATGAAAATATTGCCAACTCAACTGCATCATCCTTGATTACCATTTTTTTCTCACCATTCCACCATTTGCATCAACCCATTTCAGAACAAGAAATAAAACTCTTTCTTTAATATTTGCAAGGTTTCACTATTAAACCATGTCAAGGAATAGACACTAGTCATTTTCTTTTTTCATGTTTCATAAATATTTGTACAAAAAAAATTAAAGTTCAGATTTTTTTTTCTGTAGAATTGCTCAAATCGAAAAATTTGGATCTAATAATTCTCGAGTTATGAATAAAGACTTAGGATAATTTCTAATTCAAAAACCTTAATAAAAAATTTGAGTTTGAGATTTTTTTTTTTATAGGAATGGTAACGTGGAGCCCATCGTGCTAACGACTCTTGATTCAATAGAAAAAAAATATAGGACAAATTGATTATTTTAAGATTCAACTCGTGAAGGTTAAATACGAAATGGGTGAGTTAGGCTGCTTATTCTACCTATCTTAAAATTTCATTTCAATTCCTAAAAATAACACACAATCAAGTTAGTCAATCATAACATAATTTTTCCGCCTCTGTAGTCAGGATAATTGTTGCATGGGTTATTGAAAAAGCTAATCAAAATAATTCAATTGTTTTCTTTTATGATTAGTGAAATTTTATTAAGATACATTTGTATCTACAATTTTTTTTAAAATAATTTTTCTTATGCATGATGACGCCCGTCAACCCTTATACAAAGTGGATCAACGAAATCAGTCTATATTTCTTATGCGAGACAGATCATATAAAGGATGGGTCAACCCATATTATCATTTCTAACTTTTTTCTTGTATGTTATTCATGTCATTCATCTCTCCTTAACTGAAATTCGTGACTATATACTTAAATTTCTTACATTTTCATCTCCTAAAATTTATATTCAAAATTATATAGAATTATAGTTTCAAAATATATGAACTTTAACTATGAAGTTCAAAACAACATTGGTTAGAACTAAATATGAAAAGGTAAAAATATGCAATTATGTTTTTTATAAGTAAAAAAAATAAAATAAATGTGAAGCATTTTAATTATGTTCTTATGTGACATTTTGAAATAATATATTTGTTTGGGTTTTGGTAGTTTTTGAACATCAATAGAAGTAATGCATGGAAAATAGTACTAACTTAACATTGTAATTCATCATAAGAAGGCGACATGACAACCAATTCTATATAAAATAAGTTGAACATAGACAAGTTCGACAATGTATTGAAAAAGGCCACTGAGTGATAAATTTGGATATTTATTAATTTAATGTGGGTCACTATGAAAATTCCTCTAATATTTTCATTTATTTATTATTTATTGTCCATATAAAATAATATATCTGACTTCTATTTTATAAATTGTAATTTTTGGAGAAGGAAACAAATACTTCCTTTGAAATTTAATTT
>Ga0123341_1004357_pt1 | contig 12419 bp, 10 predicted proteins | sample Turbeapinknodule_FD_89959 | JGI IMG/M metagenome (GOLD analysis project Ga0123341, IMG submission 89959) | Root nodule microbial communities of legume samples collected from Mexico - Turtle bean Mexico pink nodule | ecosystem: Host-associated > Plants > Roots > Nodule | place: Mexico: Nepantla... | reverse complement strand
TTTATAACATCTTTGCTTATATATATATATATATATATATATATTCTAAATTCTAAATATTGGTTTGGTGTGTTAGTTTTCGTCTCACACCAGCATAGTTTAAATTTTAGGAATTGATTTGTTTGTGAAAGTCTTCAGTCACCTATAATTTTCATCTCCCTCCTGTTGTCTTCGTTTCTCTAGTTTTTCTATTTTCCTTACTTCACTTAGGTATTAACTTATTTGAGGCCACCGGTAATTGACATAGCAATTAAAAAAAATAATAAAAGAGAAATGACACTTATGTATGCATGTGTTATGCCATTTATTTAATATGATGCCAAGAAGTCTAATAGCTTCATTATTTTTTGTTGAATTCACATGATTTGATGTCCTGTGGAGATTATTTAGAATTTAAAGATGACTAAGTGTTAGTTTGGTCTTGCTCTGTTCCAATGATATTTTCGTTTTACTTTTGAGGGTTGAAGCAGAGTGACAATTTTTTTTCATTCTTAGGGTGTGTTATTCTTCCTTGCTGCAAAGTCCGGATTCATTGAGGACGCTGATGAAGCTGCCCTACTTCAAAATTTTATCATTTGTGTTGAGATGCTTGTTGCTGCTGTTGGTCACTTTTATGCATTTCCATACAAAGAATATGCCGGTGCTAATATAGGTGGATCACGTGGTTTGACGGCTAGCCTTGGGCATGCTTTGAAGTTAAATGATTTTTACCATGATACAGTGCACCAGGTGAGTCTTGCTTTATATGTTCTGTCTGTAACACTGGTAACATGGCATTTGCTTCAGGCTTAATGCCTGGCTTTGCAACCGTTATGCTATGCCGCAATTCATTTCTAGTTCCCCATATTAATGTTGAAATTTCTGAGTCTCCTTTTCTTTCATATTTTCTCTGCGGATTATCTGATACTAATAAAACTTGTGGCAGTTTGCACCTACGTATCACGAATATGTTCTCTATAATCACAGCGAAGGTGAGGAGGGAACTAAGAAGTACAGGTCGCGGACTTTTGTTCCAATGGGCCCTGAGATGGATTCAGTGAGAAGACATAAGAATACATTTGGAAACAAGTTAGATGACATACAGCTCTCAAGTTTGTCTTCTTCTACCAGTAGCAGTCCCTCAAGTTCCGTGCCCGATGCTTCAAATTCTGATGCAAGGAAATCTTCCTTGCTTGTGGATTTGTCCAATTCTACTCCGGAACCATACGACTTGACCGTTATTGACTTGGATGTATCCAGTTACCCTGAAGAAGTTCCTGCGGTTGATCAAGCTGGTGGTAGGTGAGCATGGGGAATATTCAGAGGTAGGTTTGATGGGGAAAATGTTATCGCTGGAGGAGATTAGAGGGGCATCCAGCATATTTTCTGTGCTTGGAAAGTACTATGGTTGTGGTTTCTTAAATTCTGGGAAAGGATTAAGCAGATCATGTGCGAACATACATTTGTGTAAACTAGTCGGCCTCACTCTTAAGCAAAGCAGTCCTTGATGTCAGTCTTGGTCTTTATACTGTAATTGTCTCCAATGGTTATTCCTGTGTGTAAATTGTAGATACGGAACTTGTTGACGTGCCTCAGAGTTTAAACATGAAAAATACTAAAATATTGATTTAGAATTAATTGATTATTTTCTCCCATACACCATAAGATATTTGTTCTTGTTGATTTTGGTGCTTATAGCAATGCTGTTGTCATTATTTACGTTTATGGAATCTCGTAATATTTATTTTGTGTTTGACACTAGATATTATTGATGATTAGGGTTTTCTCAGAATCTGTTACAATTTGTACCACTTCTGGGTTGAAATTTCAGTGCATTTTATTCGTGTGTGAAGCTACGTCTTAACCGTCCATGCCACTCTTGTAGCCATATTTTTTACTTCATGTTTTAGTAACCTCTAATTTGTCAATTCTGAATTTTATTTTGTTTATTGTTAAGCTAAGAATATGGTTGATGAGTTTATGGTAATGTCAGGATTAAGGATATGAAAATGCTTTCTTCAAATTTACAATTGAACGTTGTGGGCAGAAATCATGTTCGTTACCTTAAACAATTGGGAATCACATGGTTTTTGCCAACCCAATTTTTTGACGAGTGAGAAAATATTCAAACAAACAATGTTATCCATGAGTTATTAATTAAAACATTTAAATTAAGAAAAGAAGTTTGATAAAAAATAACTCCGTCATTGTAGAATTATCTAACGCATTCGCCCTTCATTTTCTAAATGATTAAAATTATTTACTTATAAAAATAACTAGATTTAAAAAAGAAAAAATAGAGAGAAAATTTATTTTATTTCTCATATATATGAAATTTCTAATTTATATCTACTTATTTCTGAGAACAATTCAATTATTTTTATATTTTAAGAAATCTGTAATTATAATTTAGTAAGTTATTTTATTTAGAAAATAAATAGAGACAAATTAACAAATATTTCTATATATAAAAAGAGATGATATTACTCTAACATCACTATGACATTGTTAATGTTCATGTGACCCAAGTAAATCACATGTTAACAAGTAAAACCAAGGGTGATAATCACAGAGCCTGAGTTAATCAAAGATGTATTTAACAAGATCTATGATTTCCCAAAGCCTGATATGAATCCGCAAGTCAAATTGCTAGCAACTGGTCTTCTAAACTATGAGGGAGAAAAATGGAACAGACACAGAAGAATAGTTAATCCTGCATTCAATTTAGAAAAAAAAGAAGGTTAGATGAATTTAATTTTTCATGCATTAACAGGTTTTACACTCTGTCAACTACTCAAAATTGGGTAATTATACGAGTTTCAATATCGTTATTGGTCAACAAAGCTTATTATTTATAACAATCAGTGATTGAAAGTTAATGTATTAACCTTACCGTATATTTACGCAGGAATCGTTGACCACCAGATATTTATGATTTGAAATAAAAGTATCAGCAAGCAACCTTTCTCAATAAGAATCTATGCATTGTATTCAATATCTATTCATTTATCAATTGCTGTGCTAGGAAGATTACATGCAACGTCTCAATTGCAATATGCAGTAGAATTTTTTTCTCTGATGACAACCAAACTATGCTTTATGTTGACCAATCAAATAATAGAAGGCTAACTGATATTGGAAAGAGAGAGGCTCATTCTGCTTATTTGCAGATTTGTACCTACTGCTACGCATAGGAGGATGAAGGAAGTTGATATAGAGAAATAAAAGGTTCACTTGCAGATGTGATTAACAACAGAGAAAGCACTAAAGGAGGATGAAACTACTGAGAATGACTTGTTATGTGTACTTTTGGAGTCTAATCACAAGGAAATTGAAGAACATGGAAACAGTAAGAATCACTCATGAGATGTCTTAATATGAGATCTCCAAGACCTAATCAAATCATTAATTTAAATGTAAAAGGGCTCATATATTGTTGGCTTATTAGTTCCTGATGTTGTGACATGCTTTTATTCTACCATGGAAGAACATATATCCAAAATAAAAAGTCAGCTGTTAGAGTCATTCTCCAGCTTGCCATTGTTTATCATGACAACAGATGTTGCTAATGCTTTTGTATTCTTCTAATATTTTCTTTGCTCCTTCAATAACTATTCCAAAGTGCAATCTAGTTCAAGAAATCCCCATAAAAATAGGCACCAAATCAATAACTAGCATCGTTTATAATATTTGAATTGCATATTATAATCTAACCACCACAAATTGGGATAGAAAGCACAAAATATAATGTGACCATGGAGAATAAGGTTTTGGAACAGCCAAAGCTCTTTTAATTAGACCTGGAGAACATCAATGGAATGTACATTGGTTACACATTTTTTCTTCCCTTAAAACTTTCAGGCTATTCCTAGTATTTTCACAATTTATCACAGCATGTTAAATGGCACTTAAGTCCTGGAGTACATACTTCTAAACATATACAAAGCATCTAAATTATTTAAAATATAAAGTATAACACAAATTTAATTTTAAAGTATAAAATAAAATTACATCATAAAATATAATAAAAATTTCTAAAAGGCAAATAAGGAATAAAACAATTTTTAAAAATCAACTTTAATTTCATAAATCTTAATAAAAACATATAATTATAAAATTAAATTTTAAGTATTTTTTTGTCATTAATATTTTCTCACCAATAATTTTATTTAGAACTTTATTTAAAAAATTTAAAAAAAATCAGTAATATGTATAGTAGATTGTGTGAAATTTAGACACCCAGTAATATCATAAGTTCTTATATATGTAATACTCTATGATACTATTATAAGATCCCGAAAAATATCACCACTTATTTTCAGCATTGAGGAATTTTAGATATTTCCATTCATTTGGGTTTGACCGTGGTGGGGATTATGGTTGTTGTTGATAGTAACAAAACGTTTGAATCTGTGGTCACAATTAAGCGTGTGGTTGATATCCATAACTCATTGGGAAGACTTTAAAGGCTTCTGTGATTGTGATTCTATATAGTATATATCTAACAAGTATGATAGAGGATATCTTGAAGAAAGACTTAATCTGTTCTTATTTGAATTTAGTCAAAAGTGAAAATCATATGTTCAAAGCACTGAATCAACAGAGAAAATGATGTTTTCTAGTATTTGGAATAAGGTGCAGAATGCTTAAAGTTGCAGATAATGTAGAAAGATGCCGAATTAAAATGGTAGTTGCACCTTATGTTGATTGGTAAGAAACCAAGAGAACTGAACTAAAACTTTCTTATCTAACTCTTTCAACAACCACAAACACTACTATCGTGCACATTCAATTCTTAATTTATCTAATTCTTTGAACAACTGTAACAATTGCTTATGCTGCATGAATTCCTCATATTTTCAATTCATAAACCCAACCAAAACCAAATTTTATCATTTATTCATTCCAATTCCGGTAGATACTGTGCACCGTTGTTGTCACTTGTGTGCAAAGATTTGTGTTCTTCCTTGCATTTACTGTTACACGTCAAGAGACACCCCCTCACCATTAAGCATAACTATGTGTAACGCGAAAATGGCAGTGTTTATGCAATGAAAAAAAAGTAATAAAAAAGTCGTGAAAGCGCAGAAGACACGTGACCTGTTCATTAAAAAAAACAAGAACCTATCTAAGGATCCACGTGTTAAAGTGGTTACGCTTTTCGGAGAAGAAAGAGTTGTACGAAAGAAACCAATAATCGCAGAGTATAGAAAAAAGGAGCTGTCTTTAGCTTTAGCTATTGCGGCGGCGCACAGCTTGGCTCGCGTTGCAAGCAACAACAAGGTGCGTGGAATCTCTACAGTTCATACCCCTTTTCCATTCTTCTCTATCTTTTGTCACTGCGAAACCAAACCAATTATTCTCACTGCTATTTAATGGCGCTAAATTTTAGAATTGTTTTGTTCTAGCTGTCTTTTCTGTTTTAGCTTTTGGCTGCAACCATGATACTCATTCGTAAGAATCAGAGGAAAGGTAGTGAGAATGTTGAGAATGTGATGATGGGTAGGGTTAGTCTGAACCCGTTATTTCGGAGTGAGTCTTTCGGGCATTACTACCCTGACGCTGAGCACAGCTACACTATGATGGAGAAGAGGCAACTGTTCTTGAGAAGCTATCAGTTCTGTCGAAAGAAGAGTCTGAAAGAGAGAGTGAAAGGGTCGTTGGTTCGTGTCAAGAAGGTTCTGTGGCTAAGGCTGCGATCTGCTAAGAAACTTAAAAGGTTGGTGTTTTCAAGGATCAGAATCAAATGCGGCTTCTATTACCGCAGGAGAAGGTTTTCACGCCTTCTCAATGCCCACAACCGCAAAATCGACTCTTCCTCTTGTTTCTGGTAGTACCATTACTCATCCACCATCACAACTCAGCAGAAAAACAGAAAAAAAATGTTTTTTATTTCATGATTCATCAGTTACTATGTAGTCTTTTATTGGAACAAGGAAAATAGACATATATTGCACATATTGTTTGTTCTCCGTTACTTGTTGGTCTCAAAATGGTATTTCTGTCTGTTTTCTTCCTTTTGTTGTTCATATCTTTTTGTTTGTTATATACATATGAAGTAACTTGAAGTGGGAATCATAGGTTCTGTTGCATAATTTGTTAACTTTGTGGCTTCATATTTTCCATTAAACCGTGAGAACTCAGCAGCAATATGTGGATACTTTTCCTTTTTCATGGGTTATCATTAGGGGCTTCTTCTTCTGTTTGATCAAGAATTCAACACTCACGAACAACTCTGTGTTTGGCGGTTGCTACAGTTACTGTTGTGTTTATGAGTTATTGAATATAACAAAACATAAAATGCTAAGGTAAAATCGAGGCACTGCAAGCACTCACCAAAAACTATGTTCCAATTATTTATGGTCCTATTTACTCACACCGTCCATAATTAAAAGGTACATCAGCAAATGAAGCTTTTTTCGTCGTAAGCAAATAAATACACAACAACCTGATTTTATTACACAACAATTATTTACTTACTGTCCGTATATAAAGTTTAAAACTACATCAGCAACTAAAGTTTTTGGTCACAGGCAAATAAATTTTCAACAGCCTGATAAATAACATCACCAACTTCTAGGAGGAAGAAAAATCATTAGATAGACCTATTTTTAAATCTGGTGAAGCGAATTGCATAAGCAAAGAATTGTGTGCTAACTTGTAATTTGGGCAACATATTGTTCATTTTCTCTTTTTTGGATTGATCCAAAATTATTACTAGTATTTTGTTATAAGTTTGGTTTTATTGTTTAAATTAATGTTGAGAAATGTCAACGCATTTGCATTGGTAACATAGATGTGAAGCAAGGAACACATGCAATTTATTTGTGGGACTGTAGTTGAATCTGTTCTTATCTGATCCACAACGCCTCGTTAATGGGTAAAATTGCACTGTCAGACTACCATGAAATAGCGTGCAAACAATTGCAAATAAATACTACTGAAAACACACGTTAAGAGTATTCTTTTTATACGATAAAAAATTAATTATTAAAATAAAAGAATTTGTAATAAAGTTACAAAAATTGTGTCAAAAATTATAATTTTTTTATAATATTATAATTATATATTAAGAGTATTTGTACTTTTTAATATATATACTAGCGTAAAATGTTACATATTTTATAACCGATAAAGAAAAATAATAATAAATTTAACTTTTATAAATAATTAAAACTTGTTTATTGTAGACTTATTCAGCGTACATATCCAGTGTTATATTGGATAACACTCGTAATATAAAATTATTTAAATTAGAGTTCTCAATTTTTATTGTGATTTCGATATGATTTTTTTTTTCATTCTCATTTTTTTTACAACTGCATGTATGCTGTGAGTGGATGTTTTAGAGAGTTTTTAGGGTTTAAATCGATGTTTATGGATATTTTGTATTGGTGTACGATTTTCTTCTATTGTATTGAAGTTTTTTTTTATCAAAGCACATCATTTATTATTTACCATTTTGATTTTTTTATTCACATTGTATTTTCTGCATTCACTTTTTTAATCCTAAATTTGTTGTATCTTTTTTGTGTATTTTTTTTTTCTTACTATTTATCCTATTTTGTAAAAATCATTAAAAATAACTACATATTGATTTTTGAAATAATTTTTTTTCTAACTTCTTTTAGTGTATATTTAACATCAGAGTCCTTAGTCATAGATTTTGAGACACAATAAGTTTGGTAAAAAAAACATAAAAAACTTATAACTTTTGATAGAAAATTAAAAAAAAATGAAAACTCATTTGACTTTAGACTTTTTAATCAGATTAGGTCTTTCTCATCAAAAATTTTTTACTAAACTTTAAGATCAGTTTTATTTATAATTCTCATACAAAATTTTATTTCAATTGCTCTTTAACTTAATCCTAATATTTCAATGAAACCAAAATTTTCAAATAAGTGTCATAACAACACAGCTAAAATAAGACGGTTTCAAAATTTTCAAACTAAATTTACTAAGTAGATAATTAGAGTTTGAAGTAAACTTCTCTTACTTCTATGAAATTTTAACTAGTATATATTCGGAGTAGGAATGCTTAAACATATTTATTTTTCTTAATGAGATTGAATAAAATTGAATTTAATAAAAAAACTTAAGAAACAATAATTAGAATAGAGATATGAAAAATTAAAGTAGACTAGAATTGCCTCAATTAGAAGTTAATAGCCTATCTTACCAAAAATCCTACATGAGACAAAGTGAGAGGGCTTATTGTATTTATAGAAAAAAAAAAAGTTGCACATAAGACAAAATTGAAATCTAAGTAAAGGTAACAACAAAATTACACATCTAATGTCACTTAGATGGTCATAAGTCTCCAATGAAAAAGGAAAATGAGAACAAATTAGTTCCTGATAATATTGCATCAAAGTTAGGGAAAAAAAATCTCCATTAGTTTGCTTTTTTGTTAGGCCGAAATTTGCAAACAAGTTGGGCTTTGACCCATGTGTTTCTTCTAATTGTCACACCCATGTAATTTGTTTAAAAATTTGGTAAACTTAATTTGTAATTTCTTGTAATAATTAATCCAAAATAAGTTACTTCCAACTAATTGCGATATTAATATTTTTATTTTTCTAACATAAATGTAATTGATTAAAACATCACCTATACTCAAACATTGAAGATAATACTCTAAATATTTAAATTTAAAATTTTATAAAACTATTAAGTTGTCTTGCTCAGAAGAAAATAAATCAACATGGTGAAAAACTATGAAATCAAATATATCAGACTAATAATTAAAATTATTTATTTATATATTTTTTCAGCCAAAATACATGTTGAAATATTATAGAAACTGAAAGCAGATTGATAAATATAAGAATACAAAAAGTAAAAGAGATGAAAAAAATGAAATGCATATTTGTAAGAATGTTAGTAGTTTTAAGTTATAATTAGAACAGGACACTTATTTATTTGTAAGAATGAAATGCATATATAATTTACAATAATACACCTATATCCTGTTCAATCAACTTAATCAAATTTTATTAGCTAAATTTCGTTTGGACAGCTATACTGTGGATGATCTTTCCCAGAATCTCTGGGGAGTGTTTTTGAATTCAAATTGTGGTGAAAAATCTTTTTGTTTTATTTAATTTCTTTTACAACAAATTTTCACTCATTTTTATCTGTTTCTTTCTTTTTCTTATACCCACGTTTATTATCTCCTTTTCTTTTATCATTACTAATATCAGGCAAAATTGATTGAACTTTGGGAATATACTTGTGAAGTGTTGAATGGTGGCACATAACAAAAGGAAATTATTAGCCACAGCTACGAGACTCAATCTGCAGAAAATGATTATTTTCTGTCATAAATTCACTAGCAGATATAGATCCATCACACACATATATATACACATATATATATAGCACAGAAATCTATGATACAGTTTCAAGTATACAGAGAGTAGCATGTGTTCCTAGCTACCGTTACCTCACACATGGGTTTGGTGGAAATGAAATGAACCATTTTCAAAGTTCAATTGGCGTGTTCACAACGAGTTAGGTGGTAATCAATTTAGGTTTATAGACTATGGCTATGATTTATGAATAGCTCTCTCATGTTCCTACTAACTCTTTCAACCAACGATGCAAGACTTGTATTCAGTTTATATTATTACAATAGTAGAATTCAAAGGTAAAAGAATAGAAAAAAAAATGTATTGTTTGAATGCATCCAAGTGGAAAATGTTCTATTCACTTATATGAGTAGAAAGGCTAGTAATTAATATCACATAAAAGAATTTCTATACTAACTAAAAATGTTGCTTTTAATTGGTACAATGACTAGGTATTAAAAATATGTTTAATAGCTAGGTTCGCAGAATGGTGGGAGGCTACAGCTTAACCCTGCTAAAATTTTGGAAAAGAAAGAATTAAGAAGAAAAAGGGTGGTTAAGTTAGTCAAAGAACAAGATTTGAAACTTGGACTAAACTGGTAGTGCATGCTAGATATATTTTTAAAAGGACAAATTAGAGTTTATTTTGGAAAAAGTTCATGAAACAAAGCAAGAAATGATTAAATATACTTAGCAGCTAAATATCACAGCCACATACATTCCACAGTTAAGCAAATGATTAGCTTTAGCTTTATATTTTTAACGGGCACATCAATCATTGCACATGCATCAAATATTCCTCCAACCACCAACTAATTTGGATTACTAGCTACATATATATTTAAAGGAGAACGCGGAAGAACAACTTTGAGATTCTGAAGTGGCAAAGTTTTGTAGCCATGTGTTAAAAAGTTTTAAAATGAGGTAACATTGTCTCTATCTGCCTCAACCTCATAGAAGAATAAGTGTGTTGAAGCATGAAGCCACATTCATGTATTATATAAGGTGTAGCTAGTACTGGCCACACCATCAGTTGAAGGAGCTTTAGGTTTAGGCACACACACATTCATATACACTGATATCGTTATAACATCTTTTCTGTTCACAATGCTGAAGTTGGGTTGGCAATATTTGGGTGGCAAACGCAGGAGATGTGGCTATGAAAAGATGTCAAGTTCGGGTGAAAAGATGATGAGGGGTGGAAGACGTTGTTGGGTGAAATTTGTGAATGGAAGATTACGAGGTCTTAGGTTGTCACGGTGTAGGAAGCTTTCCTTAGCAGTGGTCAGAATTGTAAGACTATACAGTGAGGTTGTGGAGAGAATGAAGATGGAAAACATGTATCCTGCAATAGTTCTCTCCACTCAATGGGGTCTTCCCGTTCTGTCTCATTCCTCACACGTGTGCAGATCAAGGAGGGCCATTCACACAAAACTCACTTTCTGTTAGCAAACTATTCTATGATGTTATTATGGCTCATGCAGTCACAGTAAAATGTATTAGAATGTGGAGAAATTTTATTTTGCGGGAAGGAAACAGAAGACGTTGATTACACCATAACTTGAAATTAGGCAACTGTAAAATCAATTTATCTTTTCTGAGTGCTGAGAAATAAGTGGTATATGATTAATTGGGTTTTGGAAGGTACCAAACATGGAGTACCTACAATAACAGCTACCTGCTGTATTCACTGACACACAGTCCTTTACAGCGATGGTCCAATTATACTTTTTTGCCAACCAACATTACATAGTTGCTATTAACAACCGATCTAATAGGATTTTTTTTTATCAAAGCGCGCTCCGCTTTCACTGTTATTCGTTCGCGCTCCTGCTCACGTGTTTTGGGTTCTTCCATTACTGCATTTTTGGTTCTCCGCTGCTTGTAGTCCCTGTTTTCAGTCTACTTCGTTCGCCGTTGAGCTTTGGAGTGTTGTCGCTGCTGCTGTAGGATTTGCTTTGGAAGGTCGCGTCACAACTGCTAGTTTTCTTTGTTGAAGATAATATAATTAATATTATGATTCTCGATATATTCACACCCTCTGTACATGACACACATTTGACGTTACAACGTGACAATGATGTGATAGAGTGAAATTATGCGCGAGCGCGAACTTCAAAATAGGATAAAAAAGAATATATTACATCGGTTCTTAGAAACAACCGATGTAATATATTTTTTTTTACTCAAAATTACCAATATTACATCGGTTAAGTCATCTAACTGATGTAATATATGACCCATATTAAAAAAATTGAATTTTTTTTTCATAAAGAGTGGGTGGGTCATAAACGCCACCTAGGTAACCACTTACAGACACATGGGTAACCAATTTTGTGTGTACCAGTGTATGTGGAGAAACCTACATCGGTTAAGTCATCTAACCGATGTAATATATGATTTTTACATCGGTTAAGTCATCTAACCGATGTAATATATGGTTTTTACTAAAAAAAAATGATTTTTTTTCATGAAAAGTGGGTGACCATAAACGTCACATAGGTGAACTTACAGACATACGGGTAATCAGTTTTGTGTGTGCCAGCATATGTGGTGAAACCTACATCAATCAAGTCATCTAACCGATGTAATATATGGTTTTTATTAAAAAAATTGATTTTCTTCCATGAAGAGTGGATGACCATAAACATCACATAGGTAACCACTTACAGACACACGGGTAACCAGTTTTGCAAAATCAGTTTTGCATTTGCGTTAATTAATGTCAGGTGTCAATGACAGATAGTGTTAATAAAACATGTCTTAGTCACAGATAGTGTTAATAAAACATTTTTGTAATATTATATAAGTGAGTAAAAATATTATTTTATAACTCATTTTATAATAGTTTAAAATTCAGTTTTCTCTAATTGTTTTGATTAATCTAGTTTGGTGACCTGATGATTTGTAGGTATAATATCATTTTATAAATTGATTTGTTAATTCACTCCAATCAATCTCACCTGTTCACTCCAATAATTTTTATATTTTAATTTATTTTATAAAAGATTCTCTATAATTAGATCTAACAGGAATTGATTTTTAAAGTAGTTTTTTAAAAATAAATGGCATATAACTATATTATTA
>Ga0123341_1004356_pt1 | contig 12420 bp, 8 predicted proteins | sample Turbeapinknodule_FD_89959 | JGI IMG/M metagenome (GOLD analysis project Ga0123341, IMG submission 89959) | Root nodule microbial communities of legume samples collected from Mexico - Turtle bean Mexico pink nodule | ecosystem: Host-associated > Plants > Roots > Nodule | place: Mexico: Nepantla... | reverse complement strand
TTGAAAATTAAAACACACATAATATTGTTCAAAAGTTGATACATAATTTAAAATTAAAACACAAATAATTGTTCAAAAATTGATACATCATTTAAAATTAAAACACACATTGTTCATCCCTAATTAGTAGCACTTGATTCTATTACTTGATTATGTGATGGATCACCACCTCCATATCTAATGCCTGAAATAAATAATTTTAAGTTAATAATTTTGAATGTTTATAATTATAAAATAAAAGACACCAATAAATATTTAAATATATTAATATCTATGGAAGAACAAAATTAAAGTTCAACCATCAAGCAACTCTACCAATCGAGCAACTTTACCAAGCAAATAGTATGATTTGTTAATAAAATAAACTACTTTAGATACCAATAATTTTGTATTCTCAAAAATAGTATCTAATTTAGTCAATATATAGTGACTAATTATTTTTAATCTCTAAATTTAATTGTTATTTAATAATTTTTTTAATAAACTGTTATTAAAAAAATAAAAAATGAATTTAAAACGAGTGTAAGAAGATTAGGTAAAAATTCATATATAAAAAAAAAATCAACAATCCTTTACGTAAATAAGGATGTAAAAACTTACTTTTGAAAAAAAAATACGGACAAACAAAATATCCACTCAAACACACAAAACCAATTCATCTCCAATCCTATCCTGCTCTTTTATTTACTTAAATTTCTCTATTGGGGTTTAATAATTATGTCACTCGATCGGTTTATAAAGTTGTAACAAGATATACGTAATCGTGACATCTTAATTAAATTCATTTTTTTTTTGTTTAAGTGTGTGGTTTGGAGGCGATGGGGTTTTGATTTTTTTTAATCAAACAAAGTGCACTATGTCAACGAAGTTTTCCTTTAGGATAAATATGTATACACACTGTAAGTTATTTGAGGCTTGACAGAAAAAGAGAGAAGACAGAGAAATCTAAACATGATATGTAATGCGATTTGACAGATACATGTTTGTGGTATAAAGTGTTTTATTTGATTGAATTTTAGAATGTTATTTACCTTGATTTGACCTCTTTTATTTTTCTAAATTACGTTTGTTTTAAAAGATTATGAAAAGATATTCTTAGACATTTTTTTTTTCATTAAAGCTACACTCTTATGTTCTAAGTAGTTTCTAATTTTACAAGAGGATAAAATCTAATATTTAGGTTAACAAGTAAATATGGATAGCAAATAGCACATGATATGGTCATAACAATGAAACAAATACAAGAAAATTGAACCATATAAAGGAGAGATAAGGTAAAAGAAAGACGACACATTGAATGCTCTCAGACCTACTCTTGACTAGAACATTTTTTACGATCATTGTGGGGCTGGTAAACTAATATTGCATCATTTTTTGAAATGTGAACAACAAGAAAGACGATGGCTAATGGAGAGGAAAAGAAAATGCCCAATTCTTTACAAAATATGATGGTCATGATGGAGGAAATGAGAAGACAAAATGAGGAGAGGGTGGAAGAGTCTAGAAGAGTACACGAGAGGTGTTGAATGATTCACTTCAAATTTAAGACCAATTTAGAAGAAAAAAAATGAAGAGGTGCAACAAGTAATTAGAAATCAGTTGGTCGATGTTCGAAATCAAGAGGAGGCTTATCAAGATTTTAAACCTTTTTTAAATGAAATTTTCATGGAACCCATACCACCTAATTACGTGGTTCCCAAAATTAGTATGTTCTTAGGAAGACAAGATTCAAATGCTCATGTCCAAACTTTTTGAGCTCAAATGTTAATATGTCGAATGTAATATGATGTAAAATGTTTGTTGGAACGTTGGCAAGAATGGCTTTAGATTGGTTCACCAATCTTCCTGAAGATGCCATTACGCCTTTTGAGATTTTCTCAAGACTCTTTATCACACATTTTTTTAGTGAATAAAGTTAAACATTTGAAAGTAGGAGGTCTTTTTTATGTGAAACAAGAAAAGAAAGAATCTTTGAAACAATTTTTGGGGCATTTTTGTGAATTTTTTGTGCAAATTGCTCAACCAAATGAAAGAATATTTGTAGATGCATTTGTAAAAGGGCTTCAAGTCTAGCCTTTCAGGGAATCCTTGGTTTCAAGAAAGCCAGAGGATATGTCGGAGATTAAACTTTGTGCAACTTCATATATTGAAGCTGGAGAGTTTAAGATTAAAAAAAGAAAAGATGAAAAAAGATATGAAGGGGTTAATGTGTCACACTGGTCATTTCAAGAGAGTAGATCAAGAAAAAATTAAAGGATGAGAAATAGAGAAGAAAGAAGACAATATAAGTCATAAGACTCAGGTCAAGTGTTAAATAGAAGAGGGAAATGAATCCAGACTTCTCTAAGATAAATGTGTTTAGAAGGAGTTGGTGAGGGATGTAAATGTTGTGAAGTTGTTATGCTTTCCACATAATTCAAAATCGACAGGTTGGTCCAAATAGGGATGCTTGGTGTTATTTTCATAAGGCATTTGGGCATGACACATAATTGTTTTACATTGTCATGACAGACAAAAAAATTATTGAAGCAAGGACTATTGGAGATTTTTAGAGTGTGAAGTTCTAAGCCTAGTTGAAAAGATGATAATGATCATGGAGAGAAAAAGCATGAGACACCAACAATGGAAGAAGTTAACTTGATTTATGGTGGATTTTCAGGGGACTGATTATTGAGTTTGGATCGTAAAAAGTATGATCTTTTTGTACTGACCCTAGTAGAAAAAAAAGTTGAAACTATTACTTTAAGTTTTTTTTAAGAGGATTTGAGGGATGTGTTCTCGCACGAGATAGTTGTATCAATAATAATGGAGAGTCAAAAGGTGCATAAAGTTCTAGTTTATCAAGTAAGTTCCACAAATGTGATTTTTTAGGATGCATTTGTGGGACTAGGGATTCCAATGAATGATTTCAAACCTTTTAATGATTTTTGGTTGGTTTTTCTAGAGAACATGTTCAAGTTTGTGGGCATGTGGAGATACAAATGACTTTAAAGGAGGGAGATCTTGCAAAAACAAACATGATCAAGTATGTGTTCGTAAATGCACCTTTACCTTACAATATATTATTGGAATGACCCATCTTGAATAGGTTGGAAGCATTGGCTTCTAGTGTTCATCTTAAATTAAAGTATCCAATCAATAAAGGGTTGGTTGGTGTTAAAAAAGTGAATAAGTAGGTGGCAAAAAAAATGTTATGAAGGAAGTTTGAGAAATAAAAGGAAGTCTTATCAAGAGGATAAGAGGGATAATATTAATATGTTAGAGTTGGATTTCGACCTAGGGGTAGATTATGAAGAAGGAGAACTCAAAAAGGTGAAATTAGAAAATGGAAAGTGTCGATTGGTGGTAGTTTGGAACGGGAGTTTGAACGAGGATTGGTGGAGTGTTTAAAGGAGATGTTAGTGTGTTTGCTTGGTTGACATCTTATATGAATGGGATTAACCCAAATATTTTGTGACATAGGTTCGTAATGGATTCTAGGACTAAATTGGTGGTGCAAATGAGAAGAAAGTTGAGAGAGGAAAAAATGGAGGTTATTTCGAGGGAGGTGGAGAAATTAAAAAATGTGGGTCATATAAAAGAAATTTAATATCCATTCGTGTTATCTAATGTGGTGTTGGTTAAAAAGTCTAATGGAAAATGAAGAAGGCATGTTCAAAAGATGCATATGCTTTATTGAATATTGATTTGTTGGTAGGTGGAGCCTCAAGATGTGAGGTTGAAGCTTTATGGATGCATATTCAAGGTACAATCAAGTCAGAATACACCCTATGAATGAAGAGAAAACAATGTTTATGGGAGACATGTTGAATTATTGTTTTTAAGTGATATCTTTCGTTCAAAAGAATATTAAGTGATAACTTATCAGAAATTGGTGGATCGTATATTGTATTTTGAATAATACGTTTGCTTGTAAAGTATAAGTTTATGTGGATGATATGGTGCTGAAATCTAAGTAGTTGATTAATCATATTGATGATTTGGAAGAGTTCGTCTAAGTGGTAGGGAAGTATCAACTAAAGTTGAACTCTGGAAATATGTGTTTGGGGTGAGAATAAGGAAGCTTCTGGGTATCGACCTAAAGGGGAATAAAAGTTAATCCAGAGAAGTGATCGACTATAATTAACATGGATAGTCTGAGTACCATTAAGGAGGTATAGTAGTTGATAACAAGGTTGACTTCAATTGTGAGGTTTATTGTTGTTGTGAAAGATACGGGCTATCCTTATTTCTAGTGTTTAAAGAGATATGATAGGTTTATAAGGTCGAAAGGAACGTGACCTGACTTTCCGCAAGTTAAAGGAGGTTCTCGTGCATCCTCTAATCTTGACAAAACCAATTGTGAGTTTACTTATGTTGTTGTATCTTTGTATAACTCAACAAGTAGTCAACATAGATCTAGTGCAAGAAATCGAGAAGCAGAAGGGGCGAGTTTATTTTGTTAGTAGAACTCTTCAAGGATCGAATGTCAAATATCAAAAAATTGAAGAAGGTCACTTGACAAAAGTAATTACGACACGAGAGTTGAGGTACTACTTTCAAACTTTTAAGATTGTGGTGAAAACTGATTTTCCTATTAGGCAGGTATTGCAAAAAAAAATATTTGGTTGGGAGGATAATGAAATGAGTTGTAGAATTGTCGGAATACAACATAAATTATGAATTAAGAGGCCAGTGAAGGCACTTGCAGATTTTGTGGTTGAATTGACGTTCTCGGTAAACAAGAAATCTCGGGGGAGTTTGGAGGTAGAGCCTAGATGGATCTTGTTGGTAGGCAACACTTCTAATTTGAAAGTAAGTGGGACTAAAATTACTTTGAAGGGTCTTAAATGTTGTTATGATTGATTATTGAAATGTGTCTAACATGAAACGTGAGAGTAATAGAACAGTTGACAGGGAATTTTAAAGTGAGGGATCCTCATTGTTCAAATATTTGGCAAAGGTAAGATAGATGACTCATTTTTGTGAAAGTTTTAATTTGATATATGTCCCTAGGGGTCAGAATGCAAAAGTCAATCTCTTATCAAAATTAGCGAGTATGAAGAAGTCGAAAAATCATCGATTGGTGATTTAAGAAAGTATGGAGATCCTGAATGTCAAGAGCTGATTGGATTTTGGAATAAATGCATGAGAGGATTTGTGGTAGCTAAATCTAAGGGAGACCTTTAGCAAACAAAATACTTTGAGCTGGATTTTTCTAACCTTCGCTTTGTGAGAATTAAATAGTGTATGTTAAAAAACATGATCAATATCAAAGATAGTATAATTAAATTTTAACATCGACGAAACACTTATACTTAATCGATTGTATTCTAAATATATAGTTAAACATTTAAACTTAGAGTCTCAAACCTAAAATTAGATGAGATCATGAATCATGTTCAATCAGTCTAGGATTGATTTATTAACATTACTAATAAAATTTTGATCTTTAAGATAAGACTTTACCTATAATCAAACTTAATTAAAAAAAAATATATCTTTAATATAAATTTTGAGTTTAATGAAATTATATTAATAATTAAAAACAATATAGAACATAGATAAAAAAAAAAAATAGGACCCACTTCTGACTTAAAAAACTATAGATCTTGTAGCTAAAACACTTTTGAAGTATCTATTATTGTTTCAAATAAAAGCAATTAGAGTGATATTAATTTTAAGCCTATTTAATTACCATTATTGAAATAAATAGGACCACAATCTCAGCAGTGACCACTCATCACTCATCTGCCTATTTTAAATATTAAAAAAGTTTATATATATAGAATTTCCGTCTGGAGAAGACAGACAGAGAGTTGCAGAGAATAGTGATGACAGGAGGAAGCAAGAAGCCATAAATCAACCTCAAGCTCTCCCAACTCAAACCAAAACGGATCCATCGAACCACCCTTTTATCTTCATCCTCTACCCCGCGATGAAGGACACTTTCTCTATCTAGATAGCACCTTTCTACCTTCTTATCTTCTCTTATCTTCCTCAATCCATTTATTAACTCACCAAATGGTACGAACACAACACACCCAACTCCTTAGTTAATTTCTTCTCACCTATATTCATGTGATTCCTCCCCCACGGGATCTGTTTCCATTTCTCTATTTTTATATATTTTTTGTAATTTCATATCATTTCATCATCACTTTTCACTTTTCCCATCAACAATCATCCAAGGATACAACTTCCTTTTCACCTCCTCCATCTGTCATATGTTAAATTGTTGTTTACTTGTCCAGATTGATTTTCCCAATTTTAAGGTACACAGTTTCTAGGATTCTCTAACACAGCTTCCGAGGCTGCCTGTTTGGCTTTTGTTTTTCAGGATCTGTAACAAACAAACGAGAAATTTAATTTAATTTAATCAAACCCCCAACATTGGTGGAGGAAGCTTGTGTGTTAATCCAACATAACTTTTCAATATACATGCATAATGGGCTATTCAAGATCAAAGTGATAAGAATATATGTGTCTATATATAGAGATCCTGGAAAAGGATGATGAATTGAATTGAAAGGCTAATAATAGAAAGTTGTTGTTGTTGTTGTGTTGTGACAGTGTCACTGAGGGGAGAGAGAAAATAGAATACAAGAGCAAAAGCGTAACATGGCGACGTACTTTCATGGAAGCACTTCGGAGATTCAATCTTCTGCAGATGGCTTGCAAACGCTTTACCTTATGAACCCGTCTTACGTACCTTATGCTGACGCGCCGCACCACCCAACACTTCTCGTCAATCCCAACGCTACCAACGCGCTCAACCTCGCGAGTCTCACCCACGCGCCTCCGGTATCACCTGCCGCCAACCACCACCACCAAGTTATTCACGGCGTGTCAAACGTCCTTGGATCCGGAAATTCCGATGAACACGCTCACACCCGACAGTCTTTGTTTGGGGAAAATATCGCCGCCTTCCACGGCTTCTCCGGCGGAGCCTCCTCCACCGCCCCTCGCGTTCCCTATAACCTCTGGGGTTCGGGGGTTGATCAACCTGGAACGCCTTCTAGCAGCTCTGGCGGCGGCGGTTTCCGGCGGCCCAGTCAGCAGGGGTTGTCTCTCAGCCTTTCCTCACAGCAAACAAATTTCAGGTCAGTTTCTGGAGAGCTTGAGATTGCCGGACAGGGCCACGTCGCCGGAACTGGGAACTCGCCGACATCGGCTGCGTCGACAGGAGTTTCCGGCCTGATTTTGGGGTCGAAGTATCTGAAAGCGACGCAGGAGCTTCTGGATGAAGTTGTTAACGTAGGAAAAGGAATCTACAAAGATGAAAAGTTCTCAGAGAAGGTGAAAGCGAATAAAGAATCTACAAATTCTGGTGCTGGTGCTGGTTCAAGTGGTGGAGGCGAAAACAGTGCAGGGAAGCAAATGGTTGAACTCAGCACCGCCCAGAGGCAAGAACTTCAGATGAAGAAGTCCAAGCTCGTCAACATGCTGGATGAGGTAATAATTTGGTTACTATTACGCATAGTGATTTTTACTCTTCATGCAATAGTGTGCGTATATATATAATATATGAGTGTGTGTTTGATCTTGTGGAAGCACTATAATTAAGTAATCGGTTAAGCGTGTTGTGGTTTGGTTTGGTTTTATGAGTTATTATTCGGTCTGTGTTGGTGATTCAGTAATTGGAAAATTATGTACTAGTACGATATTCAGCTTTTGGAGGATGCAATAATCAAGAATGTGACAGTGGCAGAGGGTCAGTGAAATTGACAGTAATGCTGTCTCTCGTTTTCAGTTCTTTCTCCTGTACCCTGAAATTATGTGTAGAGAGGAAAGTAAACTGGCAGGAAAAGTAATCTGGTCTGATGAGTACTGTCAGAGAATAATTTGTGTTTGGACCCAGTTGGGTCAGTTTCAGCATTTATCCATGACAATCCGCACAGTTGCAGAACCCTTTATACATTCGGATTGAGGAAGTCGTAGACAGTTAAATTACAAACTTTATAGTTTATAACTTATAAGCCTCCAATTACCTTACTATATACCTTGTCTCGTTTCATAATTCATCTTAACAGCCCTTCTAACTTTTTAATTAGGTGCACTTTAATTACATACATGTTATCTGTATGATCACATGATTCTAACTAAATTTTTATTTATTTAAAAACCTGCAGGTGGAACAAAGGTACAGGCAATATCACCACCAAATGCAAATTGTGGTATCATCATTTGAGCAAGCTGCGGGTTATGGGGCGGCAAAATCTTACACTGCCCTTGCCCTAAAGACTATCTCAAAGCAATTCCGGTGCCTGAAAGATGCAATCTCTGCACAAATCAAAGCCACGAGCAAGACATTGGGTGAAGATGATTGCTTAGGAGTGAAAGTAGAAGGGTCAAGGCTTAGGTATGTTGATCACCATCTTAGGCAACAAAGGGCACTGCAGCAGCTAGGAATGATTCAACCCAATGCATGGAGGCCACAAAGAGGCCTTCCAGAACGAGCCGTTTCCATTCTTCGAGCTTGGCTTTTTGAGCATTTTCTTCACCCGTATGTTACAATTAGCCTTGCGTTTTGTATTACTACTTTTATTTTAGGTATTGCATATTCTTCGCATCAACTTATAACTGCTTCTAACTGTGACCTGCAGCTATCCAAAGGACTCAGATAAAGCCATGCTTGCTAAACAAACTGGACTGGCTAGAAGCCAGGTATGTTTCATCAAGGATTATCAAAGCTTTTCATTGGTGTGATTTGAGTTTGAAAAATATTTACTTTTTCTTCAAAGCTTTTGAGATAGCCCATAATTTTATCTTACCTTTTTTAAATAGTTGTTTTATAAATCAACTGCTTTATTAACATTCACCCATTACTTTTTCTTATTAAATAATAATATCTTATATATTTATATTGTTTTTTGAAACAATATTGCCCTTCCCTTTATTCTTTCTCTTTCTAGGTGTCGGGTAACAATTTAAGTGTTGGTGGATGATTTTGATCAGAAATAATGTAAACAATACTGCAGTTTTACTTCAATGTGTAAATCATGCCATACATGATGAAATTCTTTTTGAGAACTTAATGGTGGAGTTTTAGAATCAGTTCAGAGGCTAAAGAATAAAAGGGTGATTACAAACACAAATATGAACTAGGAAAATCATATATTTTCTACCCAATAAATTTATACCAGCACTTTATATTTACTATTTTTTCTAGAAACCATAATACCCATATAAATAGGTTGGCAAATGATTCTATATTTATCAAAATATCCTTTGTTTATTTATTTATCATTTTCACATTATTTTGTTTTTATTTCTTATTGTTGTCAAATTTATTATTTTCTCTCTACTTTTTTTTTCTTCTTCCTGACACTTTCATCTTTCAGTCTAAAATAGGGTGAAACTTACTATTTTCCCATGACAATAATCCAGAACAACAGATCCGTATTTTCTCCCCCAAATTCATTATTTTAGCTTACAAAATAAAAATTAAAACTATATACTTTATGATATACTGTTATATTTATTTTTCACGTGAATTTTTCATTCTTTTTGGTTTTTAAATAATTTACAAGTAAATCTCAAAATCAAAGGTTTCTGATACTAATAAGTTTAATGCAGGTGTCAAACTGGTTTATCAATGCCCGGGTTCGGCTGTGGAAGCCAATGGTTGAAGAAATGTACCTGGAAGAAATGAAGGATCATGAACAAGCGAATGGCTCAGAAAACAGCAGATCAAAAGAGTTGAGCAAGGAATTGGGGTCAACAGCAAATGTTGCACCAGAATCAGGAGCCATTAAACTAGATAATCTTCAATCAAAACAAGATAGCTTCAACAACCAAAACACTTCTCCAAATGAAATCTCAACAAATTCTTCAATGTCTCCCATCGGAGGGTCCCTTCAATCCCACTCTGGTTTCCATCTTGCAGGATCATCTGACGTGCAAAGGAGTCCAAACAAACCAAGAAGTTTGGAAATGCAAAATTCTCCAAGTAGTATCCTCTCAGTGGACATGGAAATGAAGCATAATGGTGAACATGCAAATACTAGAGAAGCCAACACAAAGTTTGGCATTGAAAGGCACCACAAAGATGGATACCCTTTGATGAGTGGCAATACAAACCAAGGTGGGGGTTTTGGAACGTTCGCCATGGAAGACATTGGAAACAGATTCAACGTCACTACTGAGCAACTGGCTTCAAGGTTCCATGGAAATGGTGTTTCTCTCACACTAGGTCTTCCCCACAATGAAAACCTTTCTATCTCAGGAACTCAGCATGGATTTCTCTCACAGAATATTCATCTGGGAAGGAGACTTGAGATGGGAACGACTGGGAATGAATTTTGTGCTATCAACACTCCACCTTCATCCCACTCGGGAACAACTTATGAGAGCATTGATATTCAAAACAGAAAGAGGTTTGTTGCTCAGTTATTACCTGATTTCGTGGCCTGAGATCTGATGGCTAGCTAGAATATTGGAAATTTTATGAGAAAAATCTTTCACTTCTGAGTGTTTAATTTCTGTGGACACTTATTAACTTGGCAGAAGACTTAGCTAGCTGCTCAAGAAAAGAAATGGAGAGGTATATGTTGTTTTCACAGACACATGCAGTCACTAATTGAGAAATGTATCTTGATTCTGGTATACTGAAATTCCTGGCATGGGAGGGGATGCTTGCTCCCTGTAAAGATTGATAGTAATATAGGATTATACTTTCATAAATTTAAGTTAGCTTTATTATAGGATCCATAAAGTTGGGGAGGGAACATATATATATATATATTGTATATTGTATTGATGCAGCCAGGTACCCAGAAGGATTGAAGATTTCTTTTGATTTCATGATTGATATTGATATTGATATTAAATATATATGATATCTATATATAATATATATATAGGTGAATGTGGTTATTTGGATTGCCTTGGGTACATAAATAGTGGTTGAAGGATGAAATACTAAAGGGCGACATGCATGAGAGGGAATAGAAGGGCATGCGTAATTTGTCTTGTATTTACTTTTGACACTCTACCAGTACGTTGCATGCATGCGAAAGTAATTAACCTCGATTATAACCTCAAAGCTACCTTCTGAATGTAATTATAATAATCATTATCTTTCCTTTTTAAACTCCTCTTCATTGGAGTTTAACGTGAGGTCATATTTTTATAGAACTATACTTGTGTATAACCGTTTCATTTCTTGTTTTATATATCCATTACATTTTCTAGTTGATGTAAAATAGTTAATATTATGCTACATTAAAATTGTTCAAGAATATTAAATATGTATTCTCGAACTATGTTATAATTTTTGTATGTAACATGAGAAACGGAGATTTTTCCGGTTTCCTTCTCTTAAAACATGTTTTAATGTTTTTCTTGTAATTTGTTATCTTTCGTATGGTATCACTTTACACATTATTTAATTTATTTATCTTTAATATATTAATTATTATACAGAAGGGGTTAATTGTAATTTAGTAACATTAGTTCTCATTTGGGTTGTCAATGGAAGGAAGAATCAGAAACAGTCTGAAGCATGGCAGGTTGGCAATTGGAGGAGAAAGTGAGTGAGCCTAGATGCGCCATTTGCAACTTGCACAATCCGAAAGCCAAAAGCAACTTCTTAACACTGTCTCTGGAAAGTCCTGAAGTGGCGAGAACTTTCACGGGACCAGATGCTTTTCTTGAATTCTAGAATAACGAGAGCGAGAGAACTCGTGCTGGGTTCGAATTGGACGATTTCCCAAGTCGGTGAATGAGTGGAACAACCTATGAAAGAGAAGAGAAAGACAGTTAGGTTGTTGGAAGCATGGAACAGGAAAGTGTAGTAGGGAGTGAAGACATTATCCGAGGGAGAAGTTTGAGGGAGTAGAAGTGTTTTTCTGGTGAGTATCTCGAAGATTCGAACCAATGTCAGAGGTGTCGAGCCAAACGCATGTTTCTTGCCTAGGTCACAAACACACGACTTTACACTATAAGAATACAAGAAAATCATTATGTTTTGTATATGAAATATACCATAACACAGTAATGTAGTGGAAAGAAAACGAAAGAATGTGGATTTGATACTCAAACATAACTTTAGTGTATAACAAAACTTCTTTATTGCAGTTTACATTTTCAATCTTTTCCAAATAATTTCTTAACTATATTTACAAGAAAATTATTAAATAAAAATTAATTTTAGAGATAAAAAGTAACTAATTAAAATTTATATTATTTTATAAACTAAAAAAATCATTCATATCTAATTAGATACTAATATTTTAGCTATTAATTATTTTAAATTCTAAACATTGATAGCCAAAATCTTAATAGCTAATTAATTATATACAATTTAAAAACTATTTATTAATAATAAAAACGTATTTAAAGTAATTTCTATTATTAAAAAAATTAATTTCTGAATTGATATCTATTGGTACCTAATTAGATATCAAATTTAGAAATTATTTATTAATAATATAAACA
>Ga0123341_1004355_pt1 | contig 12420 bp, 10 predicted proteins | sample Turbeapinknodule_FD_89959 | JGI IMG/M metagenome (GOLD analysis project Ga0123341, IMG submission 89959) | Root nodule microbial communities of legume samples collected from Mexico - Turtle bean Mexico pink nodule | ecosystem: Host-associated > Plants > Roots > Nodule | place: Mexico: Nepantla... | reverse complement strand
GTAATTAATTACCATATAAGTGAATTACTTACTAAGAAAAATTCTCATAAAATATGAAAAATTATTTTAATAATGCAATACAAGAATTCCCTATGACTTTTTATGCTTGATTATACACATGTATAAATAATTAGTTTAATAAAATTTTGAAATGATTTTATATCGGAGGTGTTCCAAATATTGAGAGAAGAAATTAAATTCTAAAGTTGTGCATGCTTTGAGATGGTCACACGTAGACTTTGCCTTTTTCTTTACAACAGGTTTCTGACTTTGATTATGTTTACAATATTTCTATTTCTAATTGGTAGAATATGAGGTTTCTGACTTTGATTATCTTTACAATATTTCTATTTCTAATTGGTAGAATATGAACTTCAGACACTTCTTTTAAATGACGTGTTAGTGTCAGATATTTATATTGGACACCGATTCTCGTATAACACTTGTAGGACACGTATATGTAAAGTGTCCAATTCAAAAAGTATTTGTTGGATTTCTGACAATTCTATTACAGTTCTAACACAATTTTAAAAATAAAAAATAAATTATTTTTTAAAAAATTTAAATTTATTGTATAAATTTTTATCATGATTATAAAAATAAAAAACAAATTCTTTTGAACCAGTCATAAAAAACATCTCCAAAAAATATTTTGGAACATACTTGTGCACATAAATCTTTATTGTCAATTTATATAATTCATAATTATATAATATATAGATTCATTTTTTCGTATTCCATATTTTAGATATTATACGTATCTTCGTGTCCATATTGTATCAGTGTCCGTATTAGTGTGTACGTTACAAAATGCTTTTTTTTTTCTTTTGATATTTATTATTTGGAATAATTAACATTCTTCCAAGCAATAAAAAAAATACACTATGCCAACATTGAACATATACCCATTATGGGAGCATTCCTCTAACCAATATCTTAAGTTATGAATAAATTTTTACCACTGTTGTTAATGATATTATAAGTTATCTTCTACCATACAAAAAGAAATTGTCATTACCAATGGCAATGGAAGATGTCAACGCCATTATACTTTGGAATTTTATAATTGAAGACAATATTAGTCCAAGTCTAAGGTGATTGGGTTCTTCAGATACCAATGTTTTGTTTTGGTGTATACACTTTCAATACTCTCTCATTCTCATCATTTTCTATAATATCAAACCCCACTTATCATCTTCTTTTAAACCTGTTCATTCAAAAGGGTTTATTATATTTTGATATCTTCAAGTGTCCAAATTTTGTAAACTTAACAAAAATTATTCTCATATTATAAATCTTATTACTTCATGACCTCTTTATTTTGATGTCAAAATCTTATTTTGTGTGGACTTTCTATAATGGGTAACCAACTTTACTCAACTAATATATTAATTATGTGAGTTTTAACACAAGAATTGACCCTTTTTTTCTATGTGAACAAAAAAATATTAATGTTCCAAAGTGAAACTATAATATTTCAGTATTTCATACATATATAAGAATTGTAGGGTGATGGACCGAATCCGATGTTATGGTAAATAGGTTGTTTTTTTGATTTATATATCTAGATATAATGTTATAATAGTACAAGTTAATGGATCTCGATTAATTAGTATTAATCACTCAATTAGGACAAAATCTTGACTAAATTCAGAGAGGTCAGGATTGATTTTCTTAATATATACCAAAGCATGCAATACAAAAAGATATCTCTTACAAACTGGTTAAGGATACACTCATTCTTGATATTTTGTTATGGACTTAAGATCGCAGAGTCTTTTATCTGCAAAAAAAATTTAAAAGGATATCTCTTACACACTGGTTAAGGATACACTTATTTTTTATCATTTTGAATGTTTTGGATGTAAGATCTTACAAACTGGTTAAGGATACACTTATTCTTGATCATTGTGTTCTGGACGTAATATTGCAGACTGGTTATCTGTTACACACTGGTTAAAGATACATTTTTACGGTTTTGAATGTAAAAAAAAAAATTAACCCTAGGATTTGATTTATATTTATTATGGATTTAAAAGAAAGATTGAGGGTAAAAGTTAGGGTGAGTGCATTAGCAACTTCCACACCATGATGTGTTGAGTCCGAAAACGCGTTGGCGTGGAGCACGGATTGTTGGACTAGATTCAAATGCAAAACATTGTTTCAACACGAGTCCATCGTGCATCTTAGTCGAAAGCAGAAACAACAATAAATGGGGTTTAAAAAGAAATTAATCACAAAACCGCAAAAATAAAACCTATATAAACCGACTCCCGCTATAATTCTTCAGGTGTTACAAAACAAAAAAAACAGAAACACTGTACGCTCTTTCTCTCTCTCTCTCTCTCTCTCTCTCTGAACGCAACCGAACCGATTTAACGGCATGATGGATTCTCCCTCTCGCTCCTCCGTCATCATCGTCGGTGCCGGCATCTCCGGTGAGTTCCTTCCGCCTCATTATTCTTCGCTCACGGACTCCGTTTCTGAACGGAATGTTCTGGAATCTCATTGTGTTTGCTTTGATTTCAAGGTATCGCTGCGGCGAAGGTGCTGGCGGAGAACGGCGTCGAGGACGTGGTGATTCTGGAGGCGTCGGATCGAGTCGGCGGAAGGATCCGGAAGGAGAGTTTTGGCGGCGTGTCGGTGGAGCTTGGAGCTGGTTGGATCGCCGGCGTCGGCGGTCCGCTGCCTAACCCTGTTTGGGAGCTTGCCGCGCAATTCGGCATCCGCACATGCTTCTCCGACTACAGCAATGCGCGCTACAACATCTACGACCGCAGGTCCATTCGTATTCCGCCTAACGACGTTGTTTGCACTGCGTCCTCTGTTTTGCTTTTGCTGACTCGGTGTGTTGAGTTGTTTGTTGCAGCGGAAATCTCGTTCCGAGTGGAATCGCTGCTGACTCGTACAAAAAAGCGGTGGACTCGGCGATTCAGAAGTTGAGGAACCAGGAAGAAGAAGAGGAGGAGGAGGAAGAAGAAGGAAATGATGGTCATGGTCATGGTGATGACCGTAATGATAGTAAAAGAAATAATAACGAATCGAAACGGCCTTCGTAAGTGTAAAGCTCTGCGCGTCGTTTTCAGCCGCAAAAGTCATTTTGCGAATGTGTTGTTATATATAATCAATCATGCCTTCAATTATTTTCATTTTGGATTGTTTTGGTTCTGTTTTTTTTTTTTTTGCCCTCTTTTGTTGCTCATGCACTTTTTTACGTTTCCCCTTTTAGGACGCCGGAGACGCCAGTAGAGCTCGCCATTGATTTCATCCTGCATGATTTCGAAATGGCTGGTACGATCCGTTCACTTTTTCACTGTTGATTTGCTTCCTCCGTAAAACCAGTGAAAATTTTGTAGTTATTCAAATTCGTTGTCGCACACAAAAGGAAATACTGTTTGTGATTCCGAAACTGCTTCAACATGTGTATTTTTGTTTGTTTGTTTCGCTGTGTACTGTGCTCTGAAACTGGGAAATTTGGGATGCACAGAGGTAGAACCAATATCCACCTACGTAGACTTTGGAGAGAGAGAATTTTTGGTTGCTGACGAAAGAGGATACGACTATTTGCTGTACAAAATGGCTGAAGAATTTCTCTTCACATCGGAGGGTAGAATCTTGGACAATCGTCTCAAACTCAACAAGGTAACACAACTCTTCATATAACATAATTAAGCCGTTTCTCTATGAGAATTTTCTTATTTGAAGACTTTTCCATCGCCCCTACCTGGAAATACTCTATTGGTTTGTCTGCTTGCGTAACAATTACATTTCCTGGTGAACATCTGCATTTGTTTGCTTCCCAGCCTTGTGTTTTTTCCCCCTTTTGTTATTGTGTCTCGTTGTCTGTTATTTAATCTCTATTGTCCCACTGTGGAGTTTGTAGATAATGACTTCTCAGAACTGTTTTGCTTTTGTTTTTTTGCGTGTGTATTTGCGATATTTCTGTCACTCATCTCCTGCCCCTTCTCCTGGTGTCAACTCCCATAACTTTTTTAGTGAAGCTTTTGACTACTTTATAATTGAAACGTATATTATAAATTAATTTAGTTAAGCTCCGACAGGGTTTCTAAATCATATAATAAAGTTGAATGAATGCTAAAGCTGCTAATTGCATTATGAAATACTTAATTGTAGAACTAATTTATATTATATATATATATATATATTGATCTTAGTAATTATGAAGCATTTTCCTTTTCTTTAGAAGGAAAATCAAAATATTGTGGATGTGGTTTGTAGCATTGTCCAATGTCTTGTTTTTTTATTATCAAAAGCCATGTCAATTGCTTTCAGACGCGAAATTATTGGCCAAAATCTTTTTATTGTCATTCAAGTATTGGATTTTTTTGGTGGGTAAAATGTGTAGTGGAGTATAAAATAAAAAGTCATTTCAAGTCATGGTCAACTGTCAAGTACACATTCATGGCGAAAATTCTTTACAAAATTTATGTGATAAGGAAATCTTGTACGAATATAAATAATATAAGCATTGGAAAGATATTGAAAGTAGAAACTAAAGTTCTTTCAAATAGCGTATATATGTCTCTGTTGAATCTCTGAAGTTCAAACTAGTAACCTTAAAAGGATTAATTACCCTACATTGATCATTACTTAGCTTTCAATTATTTTTTATAATTATCCTCATTAAATTGTTATGATATTTTCAGTTTAAAATTCAACCTATTCAATGTTTAAAATTACTTTATGGAATGAAATAATATGCGATTAAAATAAATCGAATAAAAAATTGGAAGAAGTGGAGTTCCATCTGACGTTGAATTTAACATGTACGTTTTGTAAAAGGAATGTAAACAGGGGGGGAAATAGCCGGAATTTTGAAATAGTATAAAGTTAGTTTTGGAAAAAAATATCGTTCACTAAAAATTAACAAGCATGTGCCATTGTTGTGAACAGAATATAAATCATGGCAAAAGTTACGTCCTGTAACATCTTTCATGTATGCATTGTTCAGTTGGCGTATGAATGGTGGACAAGCACTGGGTTTGTTCTACAGGAACTTTTTTATTGTCTTTTTACGTGAAAAATCTGAGGTCATCATTTGAGTGTTCGAACATACACTAAGCAGGTGGGTCTCAGGGCGTATTTGACCATTGCTGCTTATTTTTTTAGTGTTACCGACGTACATCAATATGCCGAAATCTTTTGAGAGCTCCACTTACAGGTAAAGTTTGACCCACAAATAATGCCACCTTCTATTTCAATTCTTGTAAAGGTTTTTTACATCTCATAAATTAGTTGGCCCAGGAGTTCCAATTTCTGTTACCAGCCACACTATTTGAATTGACCGAATCGCAATAACCTAAGGTGATCGGTCATTTCATCTCAAATAATAACACAGAAGAAGGGAGTCTTGTCAATATCCCCATTTATTAGGCAATACCTCAATCGCTCAAAAGATCAGAAACTAATGGACCTGACTTAAGACTGTTGCTGTTCTGGGTAAATTACATAAATCTCCAATAACTTAACAACTACTCAGTCCGTGCTCCAAGTCTGCCTAGATTCCTTTGAAATAAATATTCTCCTTGAATTTATTAGTTGGTTCCAAGGCAGACCGCTCAGATTCTCATGAGATTTTATTGCGTTTTGGACTTCAGTGTTTTCTACTCCTATACTTTTCCCTTTGACTGCGTATGATTTTTGTGGGTCATGGTCCTCATGGAGTTCATTTTACTTACTAGTACTAGATAAGAGTTGACTAACATGGATAAATTTAAGCTGAAAGGAAATTTATTTTTTATTTTTGCATGAATTTGTGCAGGTTGTCCGGGAATTGCAGTATTCAAAAAGTGGCGTTACGGTGAAAACGGAGGATGGTTGCGTTTACGAAGCCAATTACGTGATTCTGTCTGTTAGCATTGGTGTTCTCCAAAGCGACCTACTCTCCTTCAATCCACCCTTACCCGTACGTCTACTCTTTATTCTACTGTTCTCCTTTCCTTTTTGCCTCCACTCCCACGAGCCCCGAGTAATCAAGCATACCTAAGTAAAACTAGAAATGTTTTAAAGAGTTTTTCTAATGAAAAAAAAAACTATCTCTTTAAGAACACTTTCAACTTATATCTAAACAGATCCGTAGCTGTGTTCTGGTATATTATACTACTACATAGTAAATTTATAATATAAAATTATGTGGAACTTAGTAATTGGTCTAAAATATGTGGACGTGTTGTGCATCTCACACTGATCTTTCTAAGGGCATTAATTTCAGAATCAAGGTCATTCTATTCTATAATAACGCATTTACTTGCTACCAACATGGTGGAAATGGAATCTCTAGTGTGTGGTTCTATCTATACGGGTCCCTACAGTAGTAGTAGTTTCCCTTCTTTTAACAGTTTGTGACCCCACAGTCTTAAATATCATTGGTTGGGAATGTAAAGAAAATATAGAGATAGCTAGTTTCGTATTAAATTGAGCTCTCTGGTTGATGACGCCAGAAGAAGTTTTTCGAGGTGTCTTCATATGTAGAAAACAGGGATCGCATGATCCACGGTATCAATGATCCACAGTCTCATCGTTGGTGGTCTATTAACCCTCTTGGTTAGGTCAACACGTGGAAAGAGAACACCAACTTGCATATGTAGTTGTGAATTCAAATAGCGCGCAGTCTTGTGTTGTCTTTAGAAAGATGCTACTTAATCTTTTAGTGGTTTGGAAATTATTGCATTCAAACTAAATAAAAAAGTTAATTCAAGCTATAGTTAATTAGCATGAATAAATGGCTATGTGGAACAGTTAGCTGTAACCTGATGAATAGAGCTTTACTTTTAAAATGGAAAGGAAAGGTTTAAAGTTAACTAAGTGGGGTAGGTGACACCATAGAAAACGTTAGTGGATTTTAACTTTGTTGCATATGCATATGGATTTTAGAAGCCTATGGATGGACTAATGCACTGTGTACTAGAAAATTGTAGTCTAACCTAAACCTCTCAAGTCTAACCTATGAGCATCTTGTGTGTTGTACAGCTAGACCAAGTCTTTATATGGGCGATTCTTTATTACTATAATCTTTCCCAACTTCAACACAAGATGAAGTTCTGAAAACATATGTATAGTACAACTTCTGAGAGTTCTATACCTATCATACGATACTGACTTTAATTTATCAGAGTTGATGATGTCTTAAGGACTCACTATTTTGTAAATTTAAATGTTGAACACGTAATGTATTTGATCAAACTGTGATTACCAGTGATGTGAGGTCATCAAATTAAATTATTAAGGGAAACTATGATTGAGGTACTTTGCCTTTTCCGTATACTACTTAGGTGGGCTTTAGTCGTCTAAACGTCCCCTCAGTTCTGTTTTTTTATTAGTTTATCAATTTTGTCTTCTTGAGCTAAATCTTGTCTGATTCAATATGTCCATGCTGAATAAAATAATGAAACAGAGATGGAAATTGGAAGCCATCGAGAAATGCGATGTGATGGTGTACACTAAAATCTTTCTGAAGTTTCCGTATAAGTTCTGGCCGAGTGGACCCGAAAAGGAATTCTTCATCTATGCTCACGAGCGGAGAGGCTACTACACATTTTGGCAGGTCTTTTTTAATTTTTCATTAATGGTTGTCTGTTCATTTCCCCTAATGTTTTTTCTACTAAGTTGTCTCTTTTGCTTTCTGTTTCTGTTTTGTTTCTATTCTCGACAAAGCTTGTAGTGTTTTCCATCTACTAATTAGGGTGAACATAGAACCAGCTCTATTATAAGCCAAATTCTGTGGGAAACTATTTATTATCTTAATGACAAAGACAATTAGAATCCGCTATCAATTTAATTTCCCGTGAAAGTACTAGCCTCTTACCTAACCTTCGGGACCAGGTTGAGCTTACGTGTCTACTTTGATATGATTTGAAGAGTATACACCAAATAAAATAGAGTGCCATTGGCATTCTGAGGATTTAAATAATACCTTCTTGTTATTATTTATGCGTTGTGCATGTGGGTCACATGGTTGATCTTAATCTCTAAACTTCTGGTTTATCTCTATTTACGATAAAATAACTTATGTTATCATACTTGTTATTAGGCCTACAAAATTATGTGTTTTGTTTTTATCCCCTTTCTGTGGTGAAACACTCTGGTCAATCATTAAATATTTGTAAAATAACAATCCCCTGAAAATGTCCAGTATCCTCACGTTCTATGAAATCAATGATTTTTGCATAAAACCCAGTGCTCTGGATTTCATCAATCTCATTAGCAAGCTCCACTTGAACTTCATAACGAGTTTATTTGCAATTAGCTTTCAACACCGTCTACTCTTGTCGCAATTCAACATAATAGACTTGATTGATAAAAAAACTAATCTTTTGTTTGATATGGAAAAATAGCTTTGCTTATATATTTCCCCCTTCCTTGATTTACGCAAGGTGGCTTAGGTGCATGTTTATTCACTTTTATTTTATGTTGTAATTTTGACCTTTATTACGTGCTCATGATAATAAACTTTTGCTTCTGCTATTTCCATTTGTCTTATTCGGTCATATTGATTATATCTTCTCAGGGAGAACAAAGAGATTAATATCTTTATCACTGTTAAATAATATTATATGGCTCATCATCTTTCTACGGATGTTTCTAATGTTAGTATTCTCTTGGAGTCATCTGTTATGAGTTTCGTATTGGGGACTACATCGGCTATGATGGGTTTCTTTCTCATATAGAATATAATGACATATTTCAAACTGTATTGTAGTATTATAATAGGCAAAAATTGAATTATACAATGGAGGATTTGGACACTATTGAACTTTAATACACGATATCTGTTCTATTCTTGTCAATATTAAAATCCTGTGCAATGATGCATTGATTTTGGATCTGAACTTCTATGATAAGTGAAAATAATTGAAGTCAGGATCAGAATATTTTTTAAATGACCTTGGGGATTGAATTGTCTAGTCTGTTTGCTAACCTGTCCATATCTTATTCTGAATCAGAATAGTTGTCTAGTTTGTAAGTTCATTCATCCAAATCTTTTTAGTTTATGTGCTGATTTGCTTAATTATGACCAGCACATGGAGAACGCCTATCCTGGCTCCAATATCCTAGTCGTAACATTGACTAACGAAGAATCAAAACGTGTGGAAGCTCAACCTGATGAAGAGACCTTGAGAGAAGCTATGGCAGTGCTTAGGGATATGTTTGGATCCGGCATCCCCAATGCCATTGATATACTCGTTCCTCGCTGGTGGAATAACAGGTTTCAGCGTGGCAGCTACAGCAACTACCCCATCATTTCCAATCATAAACTTTTTCATAATATTAAGGTTTGCTTTTCAAGTTCAACTTCTATATATTTTGTAAATGTGTCACAGTTCCTTTTTAATCTATTCTGTTTTAAATATATCAATCGATGCTATATATTTGTCTTTTATATTTTTTTCTCTCTTCAATTCATTTACTTTTCTTTGTATTCTACACTACCTTGCATGAAAAACAAAACAATAGATGACGTGGAGCTTACAACTAGCTATTATAATTTATTGTCTCTCCTAACTATAATTCAATGCCAAGGAATTGTCTTTCTATTTTCTTTTTACTGAATCAGATAGCAATCCTACATATTAATCCTACTCGATATATTGTGAATTGTGAGTGTCATTAAACCGATGAATCATATTTCCTTGACACTAACAAATTCATTTATTTGGCCTTAAATTTTGTATGAGTTTTTTTTTTTTAGTTTCATTCCAGAACCCCAAAAGAAAAAAGGTGTTCTGGGGAGTTATTATATACCTAATTTTCTTTCTTAACATAATTTATTGATTAATAAATTTTAAATAGAAAGTTTTTATCAAAATTTACTTCGATAATGCTTTGGAAATCGTAGGAAAAACACATTAATGACGTATTTTAATGAATTTATTTATTTTGATTTTTCTATCTGTGATACATGAAGTTGATGTCATTTTGTTTTCTGGTATCCCTGCTCATTGCTGAACATGGAAGCAGAATCCAACAAAGCTTATCCTTTATAATATTTGAACTTTTGAACATTACAGATGGTGTTTGTGCCTTGTAGGGTAGAGATCCTGAGCTGTATTTTGTCCCTTATGTTATTTGTCTCTCTTGATATACTGCAGGGCCCAGTAGGTCGCATTTTCTTCACTGGAGAGCACACTAGTGAAAGATTTAATGGCTACGTACACGGTGGATACCTCTCAGGTATCGACACCAGCAAAGCGTTGCTAGAAGAAATGAGGAAGGAAAAAGAAAGAAAAAGTGAGAGCCAAAGTCTGTTGTTAGAGCCCTTGCTGGCACTGACAGAATCTTTAACAATGTCCAAAGCAGAAACTGTGTCCAATATCCACAAGTGTGATATTCCCACACAATTATACCTCAGTGGCAAGCTTGGGATACCAGAGGCCATTTTGTAACACATTGCAACTCTACACAGTCGCCTTCAACATGATGCATGCTTTATCATAATCCTGCAGGTCAGAATGCCTCTAAATCTTAACATTTATATACAAATTATATTAACATAAAACAATTTTTAAAAATGGTTTATACTGTATTAAATTATAATAAAAAATATTTTATTTTTCTTAGGAATGTTTATGTAAAGGTTTTATCTAAACATGTCTCAAGACTGATTCAAGTCCATGATGCTGCTGCCACGGTTAATGTATATCCCACTGAGTGAAGTGTGAAGGTGAGGGGAAGAAGTGTTCCAGCACTATACGCAGATGTTTCATTAGTGATGAAGTTTTTATGGTTTTGATCTTTGAAGGGAATTAATTAATTTAATTGGTATAAATTACGATTACTTTGTTCTTTATAGTCAGAAAGAAGCAAGATTACATTGTAAGCATAGTAACGGCTGATATGAGGATCCTAATTTTTTACTAGTTAATCATATCCATTAAATTGTATTGCCATGCAAAATTCATTATTGTCTGTGCATCAGTAATTATATTCACACTCAATTTTCTTTATATATTTGTCTTATACTTCTTAGTTTATCATTATTTTAAACCTTCTGTGTATAAGGTTGAGGAGTTTTAGGGTTATTAAAAAGGTCATTATGGACCATGTTAAGATGCTGTTACTATTTTTACTACGAAAGAAACTACACTGCAGAAATATAGTGAAGAAGGTACAAGACAATTCCTAGTTTTATAAGATTAATCCTACATATAGTGCTACAGGAGGATTGCACTAACAAGGCCATAACACACGGTCCATTAACAAAAACAATAAAATTCCTATTCTAAGATCAAATCTTGGCTGATTCTCCCTGAACCATATTAATATCAATTCAAATAAGCACCATGCAATTTTTAATTTGTCTTTAATGATTTAAAAAATTTGCCCTTCACATCCGTAAATCAAATCATAAAGTTTCAGATATACAAATTTGGGATTAATCTGTCACTTCTTATTTTTCTTATCCGAAAATTTACTTAAACAATATAAATAATCTTTCAGATGTCAATTTGTACGTAAATAGATCATGGATCTTAATTTTCAACATCATTTATAGCACACCATTTTGATATATGAAAATTTGGAACAAATAACTTATTTTTAGATATGGTCATTCGAATTCTTAAATGAAGTACAAAAATGACCTTTTGGATATCAACACTTCCAAATTATTTTAAATTTTGTGTTAGGTGCATGGTTTAAATAATATGGTGACCTAAAATCTTTTGTCCATACTAGTATATATGAAAATTTTATGGCTTTTGGTTTCTGCACCCATCAAATTTGAACCTGCACTCCATTACTATTATGAAATGATAGAAACGGTCTCGTCAATTTTTAAATAAGAAATGTGTTTTCCATCTCCTCTCTGTGTTTTTTCATTTTCATTGTTCCGGTGGTACCTGTGTTGTTTGATTGTGTCCATTTTTACTGGCTTTGTAGTATCCTTGAGTTTGGGTTGTGATTTTGGTTGCATTCTGAGTGATTCACAGATATTTGACACATAGTTAGGGGAGTTTCTTTATACATCCCTACGTTTTTCTTTCTTCACCCCTACATTTTTTAAAATACTGAAATTTCCTTTCACAATTTTATGTGATTCCAAAATAGGGGTTTTGTAAGCAAAACACGTTTCCAGAATAGGGATTCCAAAGAGTGTTTCCAAAATAGGAAATCCGAAAGATAAAAAATCATTTTGAAATATCTTTTTCAGAATACAATTTTTTTGATAAAAACTCACCAAGGTTTTAACTACTAATTATTTAGATTCTAAATTTGGTAGCAAAAATCTTGATTGCTAATTAAATACAAATTTAAAAACTATTTAACAATAATAAAAATTAATTTAAAACTTTTTTTTTTAGTTTCTAAAGCGGTCTCTGATTTAATTAATATAACAACTAATTATATTTTGTTTTTAAAATTTGTTTTTATTTAATTATTTTCTTGTAGTCACTATTTACG
>Ga0123341_1004354_pt1 | contig 12420 bp, 10 predicted proteins | sample Turbeapinknodule_FD_89959 | JGI IMG/M metagenome (GOLD analysis project Ga0123341, IMG submission 89959) | Root nodule microbial communities of legume samples collected from Mexico - Turtle bean Mexico pink nodule | ecosystem: Host-associated > Plants > Roots > Nodule | place: Mexico: Nepantla... | reverse complement strand
ATGTAAAACTTAAAAGGTATAATCGTTAAATTTAGTGCCAGAAAAAATAGGCGAAAAAAAAAAATGAACAAGGAAGGATCGTGAAGAGAATGGAAGGTAGTGATTCGAGAGGGGGAGTTGAGAGAGAGAAGAGAGAGGGTGGAAAGAGACGGGGAAAGTCTCTCTGAAGCCGTAGCTGAGACTGAGATCGATCAGTGCCTCGATCATCTGTCTTTGATTTCGTAGCAGAGAGAGAGAGAGAGAGAATGGGTGAGGTAGCGCGTAGTGGATGTTGTCCTCCGATGGATCTGTTCCGTTCGGAGCCGATGCAACTGGTTCAGCTCATCATCCCAATCGAATCTGCTCACCGCACTGTCTCCTACCTCGGCGACCTTGGCCTTCTTCAGTTCAAAGATGTTAGTATTGTTTTCTTCTCCGATAAACCCTTCCTTACTTCAATCGTCTTTCGATTTTTCGTCGCTAACTCGTAGTTAGGTTTTCGTCGCTAACTCGTAGTTAGGTTTTCGTCCTCTCCTAATCGGCTTATCTCTCTCATCGCATAATTCATCTGCTTATTGATCTGAAAAGAGACTGCTATTTTGTTTTATGTTCGCTGAGAAGTGCAAGTTTACTGTCGTACTTAATTGGCCTGTTTCTGAATGGCGATTGAACTTAATTTGATGATTTTCTCGAAATTGATTAGTTAATTGAACTTAATCCCGGTGATTCATGAATCTTGGGTGAGTGGATGCGGAAAGTAGTGTTTGATTACAGTTTTTTGATGTTAGAATGCTGAAGCAGCGGGGACGATGTTATTGATAGTAACCTAGCAGCGTGATGCAGTTTTTTGTTTTTTTCATAATTTTGGTTTGTATGTATGTTTTAAATTAAGTTACACAGGACTGTTTGGATCAGATTTGGGACAAATGGTTATCTTAGCAATTAATTAAGCAGGCTGTTTCCTTGTGTTTATGATATGAAGCATGATGTGCTGCTGCTTTGAGAGGTCTTTCTAAGCTTAATGTTTATGTTGTTTTCAGCTCAATGCAGATAAGAGTCCTTTTCAGCGGACCTATGCAAATCAGGTACGTTTGTTTTCTGCTATTAATAAGCCACTTCTTTGTTTCTGGAACCTGGACATAATGTTCTTTTTGTAATAAAGTTTTGTGGAGATGTCTTGCAATGAATTGTTTTCAGTGATGATTATTGCTGGTCTTGTCTGTAATTCAGTATTGCTGTTCTACAAAACCTTTTAGAAGGGAACAGTAATCAGCTGAAGAGCCCAAGCCATCCATTGATGCGGAAATGTTTTGACTTTCCCTGTCAGCTATTGTTTTTGGAATATTATTTGAAAATGATGTACATTTTGTCTATACATTGCACACCTTGTATCATATCATTTTAGTTACAATGCCAAAATTTTCCATAGGGGAAGAATGGCTAAGGTAGCGAAGAATGAGGGAAGTAGAGAGTTTTTGATAGTGGATTAAAGTTCTCCATTGGAGTTATTGTTTCTTGCCCATTACTTAATTTTGGAATGTAGTTTTGTTATATATATATTGATTGTATGGTTGGAGTATAACTTGTATCTTCAAGGAGGTTTCTTTGGCACAACAACTGATTTAGGTAAAGACTGTTTGACATCTATTTGGTGTAAATCATATGGGTCTCTTTAAGTAATTTTCTTCTATAGGTTTGCTGATGAAAGGGGCAGCTTTTCTCCATTGATGTTTTCTTTTTCTCTTTGGTTTTGTGATTCTTCACTTACATTAAGGGGATTTGTTGTCCTCCCCCACACTTACATTTTGTTGTTTTATCAACAAAAGTATTGATGTTATATTTTTTAAATTTGTTTGGGGATTTATTTTGGTCGTTGTGAAGATAAAAAGATGTGGAGAGATGGCTCGGAGACTGCGATATTTCAAGGAGCAAATGTTGAAGGCAGGTGTTTCACCAAAATATTCCACAACACCAGTTGATGTGAACATTGATGACCTTGAGGTACATGAGCCTGCTTGTGGACAGAGTTTGTTTCCATTTTGATTTTATTTCGTTTATAATTTATAATTTGATATCTGGCCTGTCTTGTAACAGGTAAAACTTACAGAAATTGAGTCAGAGTTAACTGAGATGAATGCAAATGGTGAGAAGTTGCAACGATCATATAATGAGCTTGTGGAGTATAAGCTTGTTTTACAGAAGGTATTGTGCCTATAAGGAATACTCTGCCCTTTCTGATGTGTAGCTATGAAAATAGCTAAAAATAAGAGTAATTAATGACTTCTCCTTAATCATATTGGAAAAAGTGAAAATAGAAAATATTTGTGTTAGAATGTCTCACATTTGCTGGGAATATGACCAAAACACTACTTATAAGACTAGGGGAATCCTCCCCGTGAGCTAGCTTTTGGGGTTAAGTCAAGCTTGATCCACTTCACTTCTAATATGGTATTAGAACCTATCCAATCTTAAAGCTGGCCACCTGCAGATATTCATCCCTACAAACCCATGCTCCATACGTCCAGTTTTGGTCTCTATGGGGTGTGTTAAGATATCCCAAATTGGTTAGGAGTATAGTTAGATACTCATAATAAGACTTGGGCAATCCACCTGCTCCAATCTAGTTTTGGGGGTTGAATTACGCCTGGTTCATTTCGTATTATGGGTATTTCTGTTATATGCTAGAACTAGAACATATGCAAGTTTCACTTTTACCTATCGTGTATTGGATCATCTATTTTTTGATTTAAAAAAAGCATATAACCAAAATGCTGCAAATATAGTTTTTACTGTTTTTATTGAACTCAATTAAAATCCAATATGGGCAATTGAATCACTTCTGAACTTTTATTTTCTTCACTTTGTAATCCTTAGCCAAACTCATTTTATTTCCATATGGTTGCATTGGGGGCTTCTAGACTTATATTATTCCACTTCCTTGTTTGATTGATGCGTTAAAATTAATTTTAGCATAAGTAATTGTTGCATGGTGGTGAATACAAATGAGGAATTGATAGAATGATCAGTTTTAGTGAACAACTGGGAATAGGAACAAGAACTTTCCTCAATAAGTACCCCTTTCAAAAAGGGATTTCTCGTTTGTACACACTATTTCTCTCCGTGTATCCCTTCGTCCTATTTCTCCCTATTAATCTAATTGACATCCTCTCTAACTAACTGACTGCCCTAACAATCATTAACTACTATTCCCTGTCCTTCTATCCTGAAATCTGGTGGTCTAAAAATAGGACATGCGATATGATGCAAAAGAAATGTGCCTAGACTTGCTTTCTGCTAGCTAAGGAGGGATACAGACTTAGATATACAAAATGCTTACAAAATTACACAATTTTACCTAAATCAGTGAATGAGAGGTATATGTGCTTTTATTTTATGTTGTATTCTTGTTATTTTGTAAGATTGAAATTTTAGATGTATGTGTTACCCAACTTTAGGGTTAGGGTTTAAGGTAAGTGCCTTGCCTCTTTTTGTAACATGTATATATATGTACTCATACACACACACACACACACACATTAATAAAAGGCACAACAGGGTAGGTTAAATACGTTGTGCTTTCTCCATTTTGTTTATTAAAGTTGGTATCAGAGCAAGTATGATCCTGCATTGTCTTATCCTTGGTTGTCTTCTACAACATCTGCCTTTTCAATAATTTGGAGACCAAGTCGTGTTACTTCAACAATTTGCTGTGTTTTCTTCATTCTTATCTTCCTAGGGATCAGTCAACATGTTCTCGCACTCCACAACGAAATGGTATAGCATAGAGGAAGAATAGACATCTTATTGAAATTGCTGGCTTTCTAATGTTGACTACTAATGTTCTTGTTCATCATTGGGGAGATGCAGCCTGTTTCCTATTCAATAGGATGCCTTCTTCATCCGTTGAACATAAAGTTCCTTACACTATAATTTTTTGAAATGATACTCTATATCATGTCTCTCCACGTGTGTGGGTGTACTTGTTTTGTTCATAATGTTTTTTCAGGTCTAGACAAGCTTTATGCAAAGGCTATTAAGTGTATCTTTTTGGGTTGGTTGTCCCATTGTTAGGAGATCTACTACATGATATTGTGTATTTCTAGGAGGGAACCTTATATCTTAAAAGTAAGAAACAAAGTGTTATTGCCCGATCTAATGCTGAATATAGATATATGGTCCTAGCTACATGTGAACTTGTGTGGATTAAACAACTCCTTCAAGTGTTAAAATTTTGTGAAAATGAGGAGAGTTGTATTGTTGCAATCAAACAACTCTTCATATTGCCTCCAATTCGGTGTTTCATGAGAGATCTAAACATAGAGATTGTTTGTAATTTTGTTAGAGAGAAGTTGTTGTGCAAGAATCTTATTACTTAGTTTGTCAGCTCTAATGAACAACTCCCAGATATTTAACTAAATCTCCAAGAGGACCTAAGATTCAATTTATATGTTCAAAGCTTGGTGTATTGATCTACATGCTCCAGCTTGAGGGGGAGTGTTGAAATGTAATGTTATTTTATTATTATTTCTTTTGTATGTACCCAACTTTAGGGTTTAAGGTAAGTAAGTACCTTGCCTCTTTTTTGTAACACACATATGTGTATATATATATATATATATATGTATTTATGTATCAATAAAAGGTACAATAATGTAGGTTGAATACACATATTTCTCCATCTTACTTATTCAAGTGTATAAAACTTATGCTGCAGACCAATTGCTAAATAGTTATTGCCTTTTTTCAGGCTGGTGAGTTTTTCCGCTCAGCTCAAAGTCGTGCCATAGAGCAGCAGAGAGAATATGAATCCCGTCAGCTGGGTGGTGAATCTATGGAAACACCTTTATTACAGGACCAAGTAGACTTCTTATACCATCTCCGTTCTAATTTTCTTTTGTACTATTGACACTAATCTTTTAATGAATTGTTCTTGCTGTTTGTTGTGTTGTGAAGGAATTGTTAGGTGATTCATCAAAGCAAATTAAGTTGGGGTTTTTGGCAGGTCTTGTTCCCAGGGAAAAGTCTATGGTATTTGAGAGAATTTTATTTCGTGCTACTAGAGGAAATGTATTTTTAAGGCAGGCTACTGTTGAGGACCCTGTCACAGACCCTGTTTCTGGAGATAAGGTGAATCCCACCCTCCATATTTTTTACAAAGAATGTTTGAAATAAAATAATGAGTTGGATTATGCAGCAAGCTATTTTTGCTTTCATTCTAGCTGATAGAAAGATCATACAGAAATCATGTGCTGATGCATGTTAGTATAGATGAATTCATAGGCTCAGTTTTTTGGATTCTGTATGTGTGCTATAGTGCATAGTTACACAAACCCTATTAGATAAAGTTAGTTTGTTGATTTAACTACTTAGGTTTGTTCAACTTTGTTGGCTTTTGGTTAATGTCAAATTGTCAATGATATATTTTGCATGCACATATCACAGCTTGCCATCAAAAATTTATAGACAGATTCCTCTGTTAATGACGTCTTTCCATTTAAAATGTGAATAGAAGATAAACCTCTTTAGTTGTATTGTATCTTGGGTTTCTAATTATATTTTATTATGTTAAATACTTAATATTGTCCTTGTATGTTGGGATTAGAAAATTTAAAAAACGGAGGTGATTATTTATTTTGTGATAAGCTCTATAGTCTTCTATTTTAATAATAAGACTGGCTACCTGCTATTTGTATTATGCTTCTAATTAATATGTCTCTGCTGTTGCCTATAAATCTATGGGTTCTAGTGAACCTATAATAAACGAGATTCTTCATTGTTTTGCTTAAATAAGTTTCTGTCTGTTGTCATATATGTGTGTGTGTATTGATTTATATTCTATTTTATGATGACTTATGGATGTCTACCTGCAGACTGAGAAAAATGTTTTTGTGATCTTCTATGCTGGTGAAAAAGCAAAAGCCAAGATTCTTAAAATATGTGAAGCTTTTGGTGCTAATCGTTACCCTTTTGCTGAGGAACTTGGAAAACAAGCTCAAATGATCACAGAGGTTCGTATTGGTTCTTAATTTTCCCCTGGAAAATCTTCTGTATCTTCCCCGCCCCGACACAGGTTCTTAATTGATTCTTACTGGAGAAAGCAATTATTGAACAATAAAATAAATCAGTTTTAGTTGCCAGTAGTTGGCTTAATCTTTGCTTTCCATGTGTCAATAGCATTTATCTAGCCAAGTTGTTTTATTTTGTGTTTTATTTGAAGATGCTTCATCCATTTATATGTTTGTTCAATGTATTATAGTTTTTGGCTTTCTCCCTGAACTGTTTCAAAAAATTCACCTGCAGGTTTCTGGAAGACTTTTAGAATTGAAGACCACTATTGATGCTGGACTACTTCACCGGAATAACTTGCTAAATACTATTGGGGCTCAATTTGAGCAATGGGATGTTCTGGTATGTCAAAAGTTAAAATTAGCACTATTCTGTATTATTATGTGATGAATTAAATCTACATGCCTATCACCTACTTTAATGCTTTTGATTTGATTAGTTATAAATTTTAATTCTCAAGTATTCAATTTAATTTTAGATTTTTCTTTATCTGTTGCCATTACTGTTTAATTTCTCTTGACAATGGATTCATGAAGGTGAGGAAGGAGAAATCTATTCATCATATCCTGAACATGCTGAGCCTTGATGTGACGAAAAAATGTCTTGTGGCTGAGGGGTGGAGTCCTATCTTTGCAAATAAGCAGGTATTTGTTGTTAGTTATTGTGATTTTTTTATTTTATAATGAATTTTCGTTTTACCTAGCCAGAGTTAATACCTTGGTGGTTTTTGTAAGATTGATTTTGTGAGATATGTTACCTTGAATTTTCAGATCCAGGATGCATTACAGCGGGCAGCATTGGACTCTAATTCTCAAGTCAATGCCATTTTCCAAGTTCTGCATACCAGGGAGTTGCCGCCTACCTATTTCCGCACAAATAAATTTACTTCTTCTTTTCAAGGAATTATTGATTCATACGGGTGAGAACCATACTGTTTTCTTTCCCCCTTTTTTTTTATCCCTTTATTTGTAGTTGTGTGAGCTGAAAGTGGAGTTTAGTTATTGATAATATGTGTGGAATAAGTGCAGCATTCATATTGTGTGCATGGCCATGTGTTTATAATAGTTTGGACTAAGTTTAATGTGCTAAATGCCGTAGGAGTTCAGATATACCAAAATAATACTGTTTATAGTTGCAGGTCATCACCGATATAGTTAGATCAGTCATTTTCACCGTCTGTGAAATATTTGTTGTTCTCCTTCAGGAAGTGGACCCTTACACTAGCTCTACCAATGTTGAAATTTTTATTTTGTGGATATATATGTGTGTGTGTGTGTAATATTATTACTAGTATACCATCTCCAATTTGTTGTTCGTTACACTTGGTTTATGGTCCACTTTTATAAAAATCTGACCTGTAAATGAACTTGTTTAAATTGAAATATTGATAGATGTTTCATGTATTGAATATATCACTTTTACATCACATTTACACATAGTTGAAGGTGTATCTTGGCTCCACTAGGTATTTTTCCAGCATTTTATTGCAATATAAACTACTAGGTTGAGTTGAATATGCCAGCAGCAAACTCAAATAATTAGATTAGAAACTACTGAAAACATCAAATTCAGAGATCACGTGGACAAGATTTGAAACCTGTATGTGTTGATTTATTATTTAGAAATGTGAATTCTGATGTCCATCCGTATCTTCGAAGGGTTAGAAAATGATTTTAACCCATTAAAGTGCCTTAATTTTGAATAATATTGATCAAATCAAAACTTATATTGTAAGGTGAAAGAGTGACTGCTGCAGTTATATTCTTATCAATTTAAGAACTTGTTTCTTTGTATGTTCTACTTTTGTTTTTGAAAGATATTAGTCTCATACTTTGAACTTTTATACTAATATTTCAGGGTTGCTAAGTATCAGGAGGCAAATCCAACTGTGTATACTGTAGTTACCTTTCCATTTCTTTTTGCTGTTATGTTTGGCGATTGGGGGCATGGAATATGTTTACTACTGGCAGCTCTATATTTCATAATCAGGGAGAAGAAACTTTCTAGTCAGGTAACCTTTTAGTTTTGACTCTTCCTTTAAGAAAAGTATAAAAAGCTATCTTTTATATTTTAATAGGAGAAATTAAGTAGTTTCTCCGCCTTAGTAGAAAATATCTATGCATTACCTTCCTGGGAATCTATGAAACTTGGATATTTGATATGATACAGATGCAATACCCCTAGGACATGGGAAAATGGGAAATTCTTAAAAATTCAAGACATGATATGGCCCTTATACATTTTTCATTCATAATCTTTGTATTGTAAAGAGACATTGATCATTTGACGATAACCACAATTTACAAAAACAGCACTGGTAATTATAACAAAAAACCATATTTGCATAACTTTCTTTTTCTATATCAAATTATGTTAATCAGTGGATGATAATCATAATTTACAAAAACAGCATTTGTAGTCATAATAAAAAACCATATATAGTTAACTTTCTATTGCCTATAATATTTTTTCTATGGACATGTTACATGCTTTTCTGACAGTTTCTGAATGTCACTAAAAGCGTCATTAGTCCTGCTCTAAAGAAATCTTAGCTCTATTTTATTATCTACTGTTAGGATGTATAATGGCATCTGAACAAGGACAGCTGTTAAGTCAATTAGGCAATTTGTTAGTTATTTTGGATTAATTAACCAGTTAAAAGAGATTGGTTATAGATAAGGGGAAATCAGATTGGGGAAGAGCATTCCGTGAAATTGACAGTTTGTGTCAGTGAAAGGGAATCCTTTTCAATTAGTGTTTTATTCTTTTGGTTTAATCTCTTATATTCCCATCATGTTTTCTAAGTTTCTGTGACCTACTATTTACTATAATTTAAGGATACAGAGGAGAAACTAGATCATTCCGTAATTTTAGTTGTATTCAAAGTATTGGTGCCACATTTGAGTATTTCCAATGTTAAAAAGAGTGATTGGGGGTTCATGGCTGGCTGCTAATGCTTACATTTTGACTAGGTTAGAGTCCTTATGTATAAATGAAGACCTTGGCAGTCTATAGCTTTAGGTATCTATGCAAAATTGTTCTTTCATATACCTTAATTATTTTAAGGGTTCCAGCAACTGCTTTCCTACTGTGAACTTTTTGGGGCATGGATTCTTTTTAGAGTGCCAAGAGTACTGTAAAAGACTATAGTTCTTTTTTGAGCTGGAGGTAGTCCTCCTCTCCCTTTATGGTGAGGTTGGATTTAGGTATTCAACTTTTGGTCCCTTGGAATTGTTGCAAAGGACCTTGCCGACATGCTAACTAACTTTTTTATTATCATTTCATTTATTGCTATTAACCAGATAATAAGTAGTATTTTAAAGAAAAATTGGTGAAATCCATTTCTGATTGACATTAAGAGACCATTTAGTCTGAGAAAATATTCTGTTACTAAAATACCAGTTTACTTGTGCTTTATTTCCCATTTTGAAATGTTTGTATAGGAAACAATGGAAATAGTTTCTACTGTTTTCTGCACAAATTAAACTGTTTCACTGTTTCCTATACAAATCTTTGAAGTGAAAACTAAATAATGCCTTTTATAATTAAAATGTAAAAATAAAATAAAAAATCCCAAATCAAATGATCCTAAATTTTCCATTAACTTGTGCTTGGTATGTCTTTTCTCTTGCATAACTATATTTTAGGTATTTGCATGTTTTCAATCAGTCTACTAACATGGTCTCATGGTGTAAAAAACAGAAGCTTGATGACATCACGGAGATGACTTTTGGAGGTCGTTATGTTATTTTGATGATGGCGTTGTTCTCAATCTACACTGGTTTTATCTATAATGAGTTCTTTTCTGTTCCATTTGCACTCTTTGCCCCCTCTGCGTATGATTGCCGTGACCTTTCTTGCAGGTAATCAAACCTTTTGACTGGTAGCATTTTAATATTGTAATTTATGCTTTTAAAATTTAATTCAGCATCTCTGTTTTTTTTATACGGTCTTTCTGATGCAGGGATTCTACAACAGTGGGCTTGATAAAAGTGCGTGACACTTACCCTTTTGGAGTGGATCCTGTATGGCATGGTACACGAAGTGAACTACCATTTCTGAACTCATTGAAAATGAAAATGTCAATTCTTCTTGGAGTTGCTCAAATGAACCTTGGAATTGTCATGAGCTATTGCAATGCCATATTCTTTAGAAACAGAGTGAATGTGTGGTATGTTTTAATCAGTAATATTTGTTATGGAGAAATCTTACTCTATAGAATACAAGTCAGGGTAGAAAACAATTAATTTGTAGTTTTGTGCAGTTATTTGCTTCTGCAATCAATTCACTGATTCTTTCTATCAGTGTACAGTTTCTTACTAATTAATATTAATGTAGAATTTTTTTTACTTCAATGTTTCACTCTCAGGTTCCAGTTCATTCCCCAGATGATATTTCTCAACAGTCTATTTGGCTACCTAGCCCTTCTTATTATTGTCAAGTGGTCTACTGGTTCTCAAGCGGATTTGTACCATATTTTGATCTACATGTTCCTGAGCCCGACTGATGATTTGGGTGAGAACCAACTATTTGTTGGTCAGAGAAATTTGCAGGTTGGTTAGCTTCCAACTCCATCGGCATCTTTGTAAATCTTAAGAATGTACTTCTATATGAATAGTACTTACGTTCTTTGTTTTATTTTTTACCAGCTTGTGCTTTTGCTTCTGGCTGTTGTCTCTGTCCCCTGGATGCTGGTTCCAAAACCATTTATTTTAAAGAAGCAACATGAAGCTGTATGTTTACTTTCTTTAGTACTTGAGTTTCCTCCTTGTTTACATGGAACTATTATATCTGTTGTAGTTCTAACTTGTAATATTTATGCTACTTCAGAGGCACGGGGTTGAATCCTATACACCGCTTGAAAGCACAGATGAGAGCCTGCAAGTGGAGTCAAACCACGATTCCCATGGTCATGAGGAATTTGAGTTCAGTGAAGTCTTTGTACATCAACTTATACATACCATAGAATTTGTACTTGGAGCAGTCTCTAATACAGCTTCTTACCTCCGTCTATGGGCCCTTAGGTATGTCTATAAGTCGCAATTGTTCTATTCTAATAGTAATGCTGAAGTCCCACTAGAGAAACAAGTTTGGAACCTCACGTCATGCAGTTTATTACCTTTGTTTCTCTGTTGGTCTATAGATATGTTTCATGCATATATTAAAATGCATTTATGCATTGAATGATGTTTGACTGGTGTTTTCGTTTTTTGTACCCAGCCTTGCTCATTCAGAGCTATCAAGTGTATTCTACGAGAAGGTTCTGCTGATGGCATGGGGGTATGTTTAAAATTATAAATCTGTTACGTTTTCTTTCTTATGACTCATGATGTCGATTGTGGAGGGTAAGAGCGGTGAACGCTAAACCAATTGAAATTATTCAGCGTGACTGGGCTATTGCGTAACATATACAAGTGGAAACTTAGTAATTTATCGTCAAAATGCACCTATTTTGGAATTTTATGTTTTTAAAAGTAAAGGATAAATGAATATGTTACGCAACAGACTTGCTGGATCCTTTCTCAAATGTACCTAGTTCTTGTTGCTCGTGGTTTATTTTCTAGAATCGATAACTTTCCCCCTCTTAAAATTAGCAATAGTTTGTCCGGATAATGACAGGTAATTTCTCCGCTTGATGTTACAGGTACAATAATGTGATTATCCTGATAGTGGGTCTCATTGTTTTCATCTTCGCCACCGTCGGAGTGTTACTTGTCATGGAAACTCTGAGCGCCTTCTTGCATGCGTTACGACTTCACTGGGTGGAGTTTCAGAACAAGTTTTACGAGGGCGATGGTTACAAATTCCACCCTTTCTCGTTCTCCTTACTGGATGATGAAGAATGATATGCTATAAATCGCATTAATAAGAACGAGTAGTTATATAGCTTTGGACTTGTATTGATTCTTTTATTTGATGTAAGTAGTTAGTGATTACTGTCTGCAGCTTTGTATGCGGTGGAATCCTTGAAGGTTTTTTCATCAAACGTGTTGTTTTGTTTATTTATCCATTGAGGGAAATAAATATTCCCAATTAGGGGAGTAACTTCGTTTGAGCTAGGCAGGGTGCCCATGTGTAATAATAATTATACTTGCTACATAAACTTAATATTCATGTATTTATTTGTTTTAATTTAAAAGCCTTTTTTTATGTCTTAATTTGTGTAATAATTGAAATAATTTACTAGTATCTAAAAATGAATTTGTAAGTGATTTTTTATGCCCTTTTTGAGCTGAGACTTGTTTTGGTCCTTGTGATTAAGGACGGCACCGAATATAGAGATCGTTTTTTTTTTTTTTTTTTTTTGTTGGAAAAAATCTCCTTATTATATCTTTATTTTCTATATTTATTGAATTTTTTTTTTTTATTTTTTAT
>Ga0123341_1004353_pt1 | contig 12421 bp, 4 predicted proteins | sample Turbeapinknodule_FD_89959 | JGI IMG/M metagenome (GOLD analysis project Ga0123341, IMG submission 89959) | Root nodule microbial communities of legume samples collected from Mexico - Turtle bean Mexico pink nodule | ecosystem: Host-associated > Plants > Roots > Nodule | place: Mexico: Nepantla... | reverse complement strand
ATTCAAAATATAGACAAAAATAATCAATCTCTTGCTAATTAATAAATTTAATTACATAATTTAATTTCTCTAATGTTAATTAAATTATCTTTTTCTAAAATGAAGTTTTTAAAATTTTGATATCATGAATAAAAAAAAGATAAAAATCACGATTAAATGAAAAATATTTTTTAAATTTTTTTAAAAATCACTAATAAAATTCTACATTTTTTAAAACTACCTTACCTAAGTTTACTTTTGTTCAAATTTAAATCTATAGTATTATTTTAACGTATATTAAAAATAAAATATAGTATTTATAACAATATTAACTGCATAGACTAAACACAACCTAATAATCAAACATTAATTAGTCTACTCAGAAAGGTGAAGAAGTCAAAGTAAAAGGTCAAAGAAATTCTTGTTCTAGAACAGTAGTTTCCATCAGTTTAGAGATGCGTGTGGGAAACGGAATTGAGACGGAGGCGTAAGCTCAAAGTCCGTGACCGTTACTGCCGTTTGTTTTGTTGTCTGCTTCGAAGCATGCAGCAGGGTGGTTGGCTGGGATTGCCACAGCACAAGCCACGTCACACAACTATAAATTTATTTTTTTTTCTTTCTTTTTATATTTCATTCATTTTATTTATTTTCTTATTTTTTATAAAAAATAAAATAAAACCACGAATTTAAGGTTAAATTAATATAACTGAGTAAAAAAATATAACAACATATTTATTATTATAAACACTTTTAGTGCATTTATACCAACACAATTATTATCTTCTATAAATAAGTTTAATTTTAGTTGTTAGTCACTTACTAATAATATAATGTAAATATTTTGAATTTCATTCCAAAGATAGATGCAAGTTAAATAATTATTTCGAATATACAAAATATTATCATAGGCTTGAGAATGATTTTTCTTCTGTTATTTTTTACATTTTCTTTTTTACGTTTTGTTTTTTGATTTTGTTTTTGTTTTGTATTTAATTGTGGGTTGACCCTCCTAATTATTGATAATTGCGAATTCTACCACTTTTGTGGGCCATTCTTTTAGAAATAACTAGTAGAGCACTCCTGACTCGACATGCGTTAATGCATATATTAAACTTTTAATTCTGTAATAAATCGTAATTTAATAGATAAACTAAAATAATAATTTAAAATATTGAAAAGAGTATCTTAAATTAGATGAGATATGATATAGTGTGATAATGTATAGTATGAGAGAATAAACATTTCGAAAGTAAATATGAAATATAATTTAATACTATATTGAAGATTAATAGAGGAATGTGAAAGAAAACATCTCTTATTTTATCTTTACTATATTTAGTATGACTTTGTTAAATGATAAGTACAATATTATCTTTTATAAAGATAAAATACATGAAAATTTAAAGTAGATTACGTGATAATTACGTAATTAATTTATTTAGAATTTAAGAAATTATCAATAAAAATATGTGAATTCATAATTACATACGAATATTCATGCAACGAATGTAATTTCATGATTTTTGTGTATTTTGTAAAAAATTAATATTTTCAATATACATTTTATTTATTTATTTTTATAAAATTTTATGTTATACATACTTCACTCTTTGGTTTGGTTGACATTTCAAGATGTAACAATTATCTCTTATTAGATAAAAAAGAAATATTAAACAAGAAAAAGGAGTACAAGCAATTGCTAGAGATTAAATCAAGACCCATACCTAAAAAGAACCACAAACCTAGGCCAAAGAGAACATAGGAGAATTACACCTATAAAAAAAATCTCAAAAAGAAACTAAGAGGAAAACAATAAAATTAAATAAATATCTCCAAATGAAGACTCCTGTAAAAGAAAGCAAGGACCCAGTAAAATCAGATAATCATTTCTTCTTAGCTTGACATGCCCTAGCATGTTTCTTAGTACCTTTTTTGGAATGTCCAGACCTCCTAGTAGTTTGAACAACATTGTCTCCATTCTCACTAAGAGAGTCTTTCATATAAACTTTATTATTTACAATTATTGTTTATGTGAAAGTATAATTACATTTTTTTTAGTCATTAACAGGAACAAAACACATTTTCCTAAATCAAAGAGGTCCTTAAAGAGAATAGTGTGAAAACCTTGGGATATCTCTCAATTTCTCTTTCTTATGTTCCTTTTCAATCAACTATGAAATCACTTTTTTCCTTACTCCATTTCTGTTATGGGTTTCTATTATTGGGAGTAGGCTACAATAATGAAAACAACAAGGATGTGACAATTATATATCTATATTGAGTGTTGAACTGCCTTTGATATTTATGTTCCATTTCTGAAGTCTATATATTTATTTAATATTATTACACATGCATTGTTTTCTAATAATGTTGTAAAAGTAATGACTTGTTTTTTGGTATTTAGGTTCTAAGCAAATGATAATGCTGACAATAATAATGATTTGGAAGTATTTATTCATTTTCATTGTCGAGTAAGACCTTCATGCGCTAGATTATTTGATGTACCAAAGAGTTTTATGACTCACTTCCTAAAGTGATGTAAATTTTGTGCACATGATTAAACTTTTAGATGAGTGGTTCAAGAATGAAGATTGCAGGAAGATTCAAACCTTGTGCTCACCTGGACTTTTTTGTGATGTCGAAGTTTTTGTTAAAATGAATAAACGATGAAGGAAGGTGTCAAATAAATATGTATATATTTAAAAGAAAAGATAAATGTAACTAGCTAAATGATGTCGAAGTTAAAGTTACATTTATGAATTAGATATGAAAAAATATGTTACAAACCAAATTGTGTATTGGAAAGGCTTTTTCTAAGTGATTTGGGACTTCTACTTGAAACCTTTGTTAGTTTTAAGGGTTGAGTTAAAAAAGAATAGGGGAGGAGGTGTTGAATTGAACTAAGAAGCAAATATTTAGAATGAGAATCTTATTAAATCTTTGTGTGAGAGAGAACAACAAGTTGATTTTATATTGTTCACTCTACACCAAGAGCCAGATTTAGTTACTTAACCACATTAGTCAAGCTTACACTATAATATTAAAGTCTTACAAACACATAACCAGAATACTGAAAGTAAACAACTCAAGAAATCAAACTTAAACCCAACAAGACTTGAGATGCCATTTCTCTTGTGTTTGGATGCCTATCTTGGCCTAAATGGAGGCCTAATGTTGGTCTATATTGAAGCCCATTTTGTACACCTATACAATTTTTAGAAAGTTAAGAAGAAAAATAAATTCCAAATACTCTACTCTCCAAATTACTAGAGTCTTTTTCCTTTAAGCTTCCTCTTCTTCAATCTTCTTACCTACTTCTCTTGTCATTATACCCTCCCTCTCGAGAAGGATATGTCCTCATATATAAATGATTCTCAATAATAATAGCCTTTGTTGGTCGACTATAATTTCATCTTCCTTTGGGATTAAATACCCACATATAGTAAACACTAAAGAAAAACAAAATAAATGATTTAGTTCAAGTAAATCAAGAAAATTACCATTAAAAGAAAAGGTAAAAATAACAATGTTCTTTAATTTTTATATAAAATAACACATTATAAACATATCTTGCCTTTTTCTATTTTATGTTTTTTCCTTTTTCTATTAAAGGGGATACCCCTGAAGTATCCCCTTTAATTTTATTTATTCATTGCTGATAAAAAAAAATGTTTTTTCCTCTTTGTTTTTGTCATTGCTTTGCGCTATGCACCTGTCAGAACAAAAACCAACAAACCCTAAGTTTGTTTTAATTAAGTGCTTACAACAAAGTGTAAAACATGCCCTTTCAAGCCATCAGATTAACCAAAAGTGCTTAATCTCTTTGACAAACACTTGTGCTTCATTCAAGACTTTACTAGTGTATGACATGGAAATATACCAAAATTTGAACAAAACTGAATTTCAACAAATATTTTTGGAGCTTTTGGTGCAGATTCAACATACAACACAAAGAAACAACAAAAATTGAAAACAGATAATTGTACAACAATTAAAATCAAATGAATCGAACCAAACAACTAGAACATGAGGAACAACCCATGGAAATTCAAGAAACATAAAAAAAACAGTTAAAATAATCGGTGGAAACTCAAAATAAAATGTGGAAACTCAAAATAAACGATGGAAACTTACAAAAAATGAAGAACATATGGAGAAAAACATAATATGGTGCAACATTACTCTAGAACAACCAAAATGCTTTTAAGATTAAGACTTATTTGGATTGTAGCCTTGCTCTGATCCACTTGATGCAATTCTTCTTATGTTTTGAGTGAAGATTGATGGAAGGCAGTGAAAGACTTGTAGATTTATGGAGGAAGCACCGAATGGCTATGGAGCTTTTTGGTTTGGGCTTGAGTTTACAAGGTGCAAAAGCCAAGGAAGAGGTTAGGCCAACTTCCTTAGGTTTCTAAAAATGCAATGAACATCACAGTAGAGAGACTTGAATAAGTGTGCTGAGAATTTCATAAACACAATTTCATATATCAATCAAGTCTACCTTTTATAAGAGAGAAGTATCTTATTTATAGCCTAAGAAGACTCTTAATATGACTATTGAATTCTAAACATTACTCTCCATTCCTAGCATGTCATGTGGCAATCCTAGTGCAAGAAACTCTCCACTCATGAGTTGACACATGGCTTCAAGTGATTTGAGAGTCATTTGCATGAGGCGCCTTGCTTAGTCTTTAGGAGAAGCTTGAAGAGTCACTCTTTGCAATGAGGAGGCATCTTAAAGGAAGTCTTGTTTGGAGAGAAAAATATTTATATTCTAAAGTTGGAACAAAAATACAAAGCCAGAAAATAATATTCTACTATTTACATTTTTTACAAAAACTAAGGCAGATATTATCTTATGAATTCTTCCAAGTTGATCCTCTACTCTTAGTTGATAAGAATAGTGACTTTAACAAGGATGGTCCTCCATCAGCTGAATAATTCTCCATTTGTTGAGAAAATTGAGGCAAAACCAAAGAAACACCCAAAGACCAAAGAGTTGAGTAAAAGGAAAAAAAAAGGTTGAGTGAATAGAATATTTAATCATGAAGAAAGCCCAAATTCACTTAAAAAAGCTCAAAGACAAATTTAGTCAAGAGAGGATCATGAATATTTCTCTTGGACCCAAGGCTAGGCCTAACATACCTCATGATTAAGATTTGATAAGGATTTACATGAATTTGGAGTCAATCCCTAACAAATCCCTAAACTTGAAATGTCAAGAAGCCCAAGATATAAGGATTTAAGCCCAAAAGGAGTGCTTAAGAATGAAGAAATGGATTGGTCTGTGATGAACGAATCATTAATCCCTATTGTCCCTCTTTAATCCCACTTCTAAAAACAATAAATAAGGGCCTTGGGGTAATGTTTAAAAACATTGAGAAGGTGTCAAGAGACATTGAAAACACCTAGAACCATTGAGAGAAAGCCTTTCAAGAGGCATTTAGGTAGTTTAGAAGGATCAATGAGATCCTTATAGGTTTAGATAGTGAGGTTCTGGTGATTCAGGCTTAGAAAGTCTAAACTTCATAATCCAATTAGGTTAAGTCAGAACCTCAGAAGAAATGGAAATCGATCTATGGAGAAGGGAGCCTTGAAGCCCAACTGGCCACAACATCAAAAGGATCCTTATTGTTGTAATTTAGCTTCTCATCCTGCTTTGTACGGTAAGATTTCATTAGGAGTTGCTAAATATATTTTGTTGAGATTGGATGGCATTATGATATTTCTAGAGTTATTGTTGTTCTAGATGGATGTTTCTCTTTTGTATTCAATGTCCTTAGGTCTGGTTGTGTGCTTAATGCTCAACGATAAGGACCAACCAATGATTTTCAAGCATGAATGAGACCAGAAGGTGATTTCATGTTTCTGAACCCTATTCAGCCAACCATGAGACTCAATAATCACACAACGCATAGCTGAGACTATGGTGAATTACTCCATCTTAATGCATAAGTAAGATCATAATAATGTCTTACTACTCTAGATAAACGATCTTGAATAAAACATTGCATTTATGAATAAAAATAACAAAGGAAAGTCATTGGGTTCATATGTCCTAAAAAACTCCTGACGCCTTTCACATTTTTGTAGGTGGAGGTAGTTTCTCAATAATTTATATGTTTGCCTTATCCATCTCAATCCCTTTTACTAAGATTTTGTGTCCAAGAACAATACCTTCTGTGACCATGAAGTGACATTTTTTCCAATTTAGCATCAGGTTGGTTTCAATGCATCTCTTAAGGACTGCTTCCAAATTTGAGGCATTCATCAAATGAAGGGCCAAATACTGAGAAATCATCCATGAAAACTTCAATGCATTTTTCAATCATGTTTGAGCGTATGGCTAGCATGCATCTCTGAAAAGTTGTTGGTGCATTACATAGTCTGAAAGACATTTATCTGTATGCAAATATTCCAAATGGACATGTAAATATGCAGTATTTTCTTGATCAATTGGACCTACTGCAATTTGATTATAGTCAGAGTATGCATATAAAAAGCAGTAAAAGGTTTGCCCAACAAGTCTTTCAAGCATTTCTATCTGAACATCTTCGTTTGTATCTCCTTGATATTGCTTTACTCTTGATCTGCGTAAATCTCATTTTCTGTCTTCGTCATTTTCCTGTTAGACACTAAATATGGAAGGTTTAGTTTTTAGCTTTATCTCCATCTTTATGTTTCTTTGAATGTTTCTAGGAACAATATTAGTATCAATGAACATTATAATTAATAGAATAAATCATGGGTATCATTGAAACAATATCTCTTATAAAATCCTTGAATTATCGAGACTTTCTTTTCTCAGATATTTCATTATAAATGCAATTACAAATTCTTTCCAAGTTAACACAAGATTTAAACGTTGCATTATAATCATATTTTAATTTGGATTTCTTTCCAAAAAATATATTTTGAAAAACTCTTTTATATTAAAAAAAACATGTGCTCTATTTTTTTAACATTTCTAGATAATACATTGTTCATATAAATGTAATATATTTACATTGTCTATTAACAATTTATAATTTTTAGGTATGACTATGACCGTAAAAAAAGAATGACTTTTAATATAAAATTATCATAAAAATTAATAAGTTTTAACGACATGACAAATTTACAATTGGTTGTGGCATGTCATCAAAATTACCTTATAAATAGTATACTAGTTAATGGTTATAAGTATAAAAGAAGGTAATTTTAATATCAATCGATAATATAGAAAATATTACACTATCCATACGTCCAAACAGATACTTGATTTTAATATACAATTAAAACAAATATTTTGCCTTTTCAATTTATTAGGTAATACTTTTAGGTATAATTTTAAACTTAATTTGTATGTATATATATAATAATTTTCGAATACAATAAGATATTTTAATTGATGCACTTTTGCATTTGAACTTATAGAATAATACATTTATGTATCATTGCATACACGATTTTTTTTATGTGTAAGCATTGACATTAACTTTCAAAACATCTGTGTTTCATTTTATTTATTTCTTTATAAGATTTATTAAACAAAATGATATCATGCATGCCTAGTCTTTTTAAAACATATGTATATGCCATGTTCAGTCTTTTTAAAATGATTGCATTGCTATATATTGAGTGTATCACTATTCATAACACACATAGTTAAGTTTTCATAAGGAATAATAACTGGTATAGCCTATTAGGCCTTGGATCGGTTAATATGCATAGAAAATGTTTCTTTGTTTTCAAAATTAGACACTAAATTTAACTTTTTTTTATAAAATTGACTCGTAAAATAATATTTATATTTATTTATAATATAAACTACTTTAGATACCAATAAATTTTTTAATCTCGAAAATGGTCTCTAATTTAGTCTAATAGTAACTAATTATTTTGGTTTCTAAAATTAATTGAAATTTATCATTTTCTTGTAGTGTATCTAATTGATGTGAAATCTCTAACACATTTCTTTATATTAAGACATGTTCATCTCGTATGTAAAATTTGTAGATAGTTTGATAGCGGTTGACTGAATAGTGACTCGATAGTAGATGCCACGTTAGATTCAAGAAATCTCGTTAGACTAAACTCCAATACTATATTACGAAATAAGTTTAAGTTTCACTTATTGTTACAAAACCGACTTATAAAATAAAATAAAATGAAATTTATTCTTATTCAAATTCAAGTACTATAAATTAAGTAAATTTTAATCAATGTGGATCTCATACCTAGCTTACAAAGAATAGGGGAGAAAAAGAAATTGAGGGTAGCAATGGTTGTCTAGATTCTTGTGTTGACAAGTAAGAAAGGCACATGTGTTTAGGCAAATCTGGGTTGATAATAAGTTGCAAGGACAAAGAAGAGGCTTAAAAAGAAGGTCAAAAGTAAAGTGATTGTGGGACAACTTTGGGGTTGGGGGACCAAAGCCTCCACTTAGCCTAGTATTTTTTACTTGTGACCAAACATTTGCAAGCATAGAATCAATGGACGGGTACCCTCCACCACCATCAAACCTAAAAAATTTCTTCCCATTTTCCCATGATTGTCTTCACATGCATCCCAAGTTCCCACCCCACAATGCTTATTTAATAGGTGCCTTTCAAAATAAAGGCACCCAACTAACATAAACTATGCCAAATTGCCTCTCCTCCTCATGTTCCCTTAATAAACTATAAGTTTAGTACTCATCCCCACGTTGGTAATTATATATAGATCAAGATAGACAAAAGAATCACTCGAGATCAATTTGCTAAAAAACATTGTGCTCAATTTGTTTTTATAAAAAAAATTAAGTTCAATTCCCTTTCACTCTATATTAAAGGGTTTTTCACAATATAATAGTTTAAGAATCAATAAACAAAAAGATATTATTAAAGAGTTATATAGCGATGATGGAAATGTATTAATAACACTTTGCACTTTTAATTTCTTAATAAATATTCTTAGAAGACTAGTTAGCATTTGCTTTAAAATAATACTATAATTCAATCATGTATTATTACATATATAACAAGATAAATGTACATTTAAGTAGTTATCACTTGATTCAAAATATATATTTTATTTAATGCAATGGTATAAATATTAGAAGAACATTAAACATAGTCATTCTAGTAAAATGATCAGTTTGCAAAAGGTGAGAGTATCGATTAAGGATTTTGCTTAATTCATGTTTCAATTGTAAGAATTCAACATCGACTAGAGATAAGGATAATTTATGTTATATAAGTGGGTGCAAATCTTATCTCATGAGTCGGTTTTATGGGGTTGAGTTAGGCTTAAAATTCACTTTGTAATATGGTATCAGAGCCATTTCGAAACTATCCTAGTGAGTGTTTGTTGACCTTATCAGGTCATCCGTTATCGGGCCGTTATCGGACCACCCATAATATATTATCTCAGGCACGAGTTGTTACTCTCGAGATGAGAGGGTGTGTTGGAAATCTCACATCAACCAAAGAGAGCCGGTTTTATAGAGTTGAGTTAGACTTAAAGTTCAATTTATAATACCAAAATATAATTAATTGACTATATATTTTATATGTTAGAAAATGTGAGAAGAAAGGAACACTCACCATTTTAAGTCTATGTATATATGGTATAAACAAACTTTAGCAACAACTTAATAGCAGTTACAAGCATCTAATCTACCAATATTAAACTAACATAATCAAATCGAAGACTTTTTCTTGAAATTTTTCGAATCTTTGAATGAAGTTGATGGTGATTAATTGATTGAATGAGATGGATAGATATATAGGTAGTATTGAAAAAGATTGCATTGAGAAATTATAAGAAAAAAATTGAAAAAAATATTAGTTAAAGTCGAATGAAATGTTGAGTTTGTGCAGGCGAAGGGTAGGGAAGGAACAGGAACCAAAGCATGTTGGTTTCCACATGGTGTCTGCATATAAAACCCCACCAATCATAGTACTGTCTCTTTTTCTCTCACATACGCACAGCAGCAACCAAAGTGCAATATTATTGCACAGTAATTAAATTAGGGTTTAAAGCTTCGTTGTCTTTAGTCTGTGGTGACGTTTATAAAGTTGAAAAAAGCATTCCTGATTTGAAGGGTGGTGGTGGGGATGGGAGAATCAGCATGCATGTCCCTTACAAAAACTATAGAGAGCAGCAACTATGAAACCCTATCAAAATCATCATTACACACATTATTCTCTACACACTTTTTTTAATCCTACTTCAATCATTTTTTAATTCCTATCCTTCAAATTTAAGTTTCAATCAATCTCAACTTTATAAATTATGTCTTATTTATATATTCTTTAATCATCTTGCTATATTTTAAGTTTAATATTTTTTCATTATTATAATTTTTTTTCAGTTTCACTTGCTGGGACACCCGAGAAATCAATTAAATAATTTATTGAAGATATGCGTCAGATATTGTTCATGAGTCAAATGATTCATTATCAAACACTATAAATAAACCTTTTACAAAGGAGTAAGGTACATTTTGATGAATTATATCATACACTCTTAATACAGAGTACTTACTTGATTATCAGATAACCTTTTACAGGTTAACTCCCAACCGAGCACCAATGAGGAGTGATCAAGTACCAGAGAACGAGTACGAGAAGAGTAAGGAGGAGTGACTGAATACGAGAAGAGTAAGGAGGAGCGATCGAGTACTAGAGAACGAGTACGGGAAGAGTAAGGAGGAGCGACTGAGTACTAGAGAACGAGTACGAGAAGAGTAATGAGGAGCGACCAAGACATCAACGACAATTGTTATTGCCAGTTTCCAATTCTAAATATTATCTAGGCACATTTTAGTCTAAACAAGTACAATTCGCACTCACCGTGGGACTGAGATAGAGTCAAAGCAAGCAACAAATGATGAACGACAGGATGCGACCAAATGGCTAAGCTCCAAAACTCTATAAATAGAGGATGACCCCCAAAGATAAGATAAGTATTATTCTATGCAATACATACTACACTGATATATTTTATGTTGTTACTCACTTGATCGTTGAAGTATTGGCAACAGGTGGAGCCTCCCTTATCTCATTGTGACTTCCACACATCTAAGAAGTTTTCAATTATGAAAAAATTTCGAACACCATTCACTCAAGGAAGTTTTGCCTTAACATCTAGCAACTCTTCGTCCAAGGCAACTTGGTTAACAATTAGTAGCCCTTACCAAATCAATGTGATACTACATGCAACTCTTTAGCCAAGGCAGCTCGCTTAACAATTAGCAGCCTTTGGCGAACGAATGCGACACTACAGGCAACTCTTCGTCCAAGGAAGCTTGCTTAACAATTAGCAGCCATTGTAGAACGAACGAGACACTACATGCAAATCTTCGGCCAAGACAACTTGCTTAACAATTAGAAGCCCTTGCCGAACAAGCATGATACTACATGCAACTCTTCAACCAAGGTAGCTTGCTTAACAATTAGCAGTCCTTGCTAAATGAACGTGACACTACATGCAACTCTTTGGCCAATGAAGTTTGCTTAACAATTAGCAGCCATTGTCGAACGAACAACTACATAAAAATCTTCGCCCAATGCAACTTGCTTAACAATTAGCAGCCCTTGTCGACCGAACGCGATACTACATGCAAATCTTCGGCCAATGTAGCTTGCTTAACAATTAGTAGTTATGTCGAATGAACTCGACACTTCATGCAACTCTTCGGCTAAGTAATCTTGCTTAACAATTAGCAACCCTTATTAAACGAACAAGACACTGTGATATACAAGTACAAAATATTGAGGCTTGTTTCATCACCCTGGGACCCTGCAAAGGCAAACATACAACAAAAATGCACTAAAAAACCTTTTGGTCAGCAAAGTATTCAATAGGACATAGAACCTAAGTCCTTAATAAACCGCTAGGTGACAATTTGCCCTTTCTAGATAGCAAAAAACCAGAAAATGTATTCCTACTCAAATATTAGTGTCTCCAGAAATATTCTAAGCATGTAATAAGATTAAGACACCAATCAGAGAAAAAAAATTTATGTACTTATTTATAAACCATGCCCATATCTTCAGCTAAAGTAAAGACTTCTTACGCATAAAATTTTGTCCCAAATAAACACAACCTCATTCTATGGTTCCATATTTTCCATACTATGGTCATCTAAGCACACCTCCATACCTCAGTTGGTTGTACAATTAATTCCTATAATTTTGAATTGGCTAAAATGCATGTCAACATTGTTGTGATGTACCGACCCACTTATCACACATGTGTCACATCCCAAAGTCACCTCACAAGTAAAATATAAATGATAAATATTTTCTTCATCTGATCCACACAAACTGCACATTTGTAAGTTATCATTTGTCACTACAAGAAAATCATGAAATAGAAACCAATTTGTAGAAACCAAAATAATTAGTTGCAATAGTAACTAAATTAGAGACCATTTTAGAAACTAAAAAGAAATTTGGTTTCTAAATTAGTTTCT
>Ga0123341_1004352_pt1 | contig 12422 bp, 12 predicted proteins | sample Turbeapinknodule_FD_89959 | JGI IMG/M metagenome (GOLD analysis project Ga0123341, IMG submission 89959) | Root nodule microbial communities of legume samples collected from Mexico - Turtle bean Mexico pink nodule | ecosystem: Host-associated > Plants > Roots > Nodule | place: Mexico: Nepantla... | reverse complement strand
TTTCTTAATTTTTTTATACTAATTATGATCATTATAAAATCAAGCATGAGTAAATTGGATAATTATTATTATTTGAAAATAATCTTATACTTATTATTTTCACGCACCCTAAATATAACTATTTTTTTAATCTTTTTTCTTCTTTTTATTATATTATTTATCACATTCACTACTTTTCGTACTTATTTATTTTTTTCACTCCAAGAACAAGTGATTTGATAAAAAAAAATTGGAGAAAAAAGACTGAAATTTTTTCTCACTACAATGCAATATCACATATATGTCAAATATATATGGGTCTTGAATATCTTAAACTTACAAAAATAAGCTTATATAGAATAAAACCATACTTTATATGTCCATTATAGTTACTGCTTACAAATTTATGGCTGATTTTTGTTAGATGCAACTTTGCATTCTACTAAAATTAATTCATATCTGGCTGGTGACCCCTTCAAACTGAAAGAAACAGCTCTCATAGATTAAATTGTTTACAGGATCAGTTATACATTGTTCCTGCCAGAAATTGGAGTATATCCTTGCTTTCAGTACTTCCATTTTCCATTCTCTTAGTTCCAACTGAATCCATTCAAGTCCAGTTCTTTACAACTCTTTCTAGTGTTCTTATCTTCAGTGGTTAGGTCCAGTTTTGGTGCAGCAAAGAATGAAGGCAGTCCATAATCTTGAGAAACTTTCTCAGCCACTGGTTTCACTGATTCTTTCCTAATGGTGCTTCCATTCTCAGTTTCTCCTTCTAGTCCAATGCTCATAGACAAGTTGCTTGGACTTCTTCTGCTCAATGGGGTGAGGAAGGTGTTCTTCACTGGATCACACCATTTGAGGTCAGTGTTTGGTAGGTTGTTAAGATTGGGACCCTCTATGACCTCCTTTCGTTCCATGAATGTGTGGACATTGAAGGGTCTTAAGCTCATCCCCCCATTTTGTATCTCTTGCTCTTTTTGTGACACCTCACAAGATGTGAGGCAACTGTCCATAGAACAGTCATTTGGCTGGTTGGTTTGTGTTTGGTGAGGGCTAAATCCTTGCAACTCCTTCATCTCTAAAAATGCTGAATTCAGACACTGAGAGGACACTTTGGACACTAGATCTGAAAGTTGAAGTTTGGCAGCTTCAAGTCCTACTACTCCCAAATTTTGTCTACCAAGTGTTTCCTGAGCCTTCTCTAGCACAGCTTGAAGGTACTTTCCTTGAGCCTCTATCCGGAGCTGCAGAAGTCTTTGCACCTAGATGGGGTCAGAAGGGTTTGTTAGTATTTGAGGTGTCAAGATGAAAGCCTTGTGTTAAGTGAATTGTTTGCATTGATGATTGCTTTAGAGTATATCACATGTTTATATTCTGATCAATCTATGTAACACATAATTTATTTATTTTACTTATAAGAAATAATTAATAACACTTAATTAGATATTATGCGAAAATTTATAGAAACTATAATGTTCTTGCACCTTTTAATAATAATTTATCAATTTTACAGGTTGAAATACATGTATAGTAATGGGAAGTTGGTTTAACACACCTCAAGTTGCTCATTTAGTCTTCTTTGAACCTCTATTTGCATCTGCAGTGCCTCGCTTATGTGTAAATCTCTGACACAAGGACACTGAGTGTTAGTTTAAATGTTCATACTACAAGAAATCATGTGTGCAAACTGAAAAGTGAAAGTTTCTTACTTGTTATTAGACTGAGGGGCAAGGTTTAAATTGTTCACATGCGTTCCATTGTTTTCTCTGAGTCTTTCGTCTGTTGCTGCACCTGGGTTTATGCCTGAGAAACCAGTTTGTTGTTCAGAACAAAGCTTTGCGGTTCATTATAGATTGACATATATGATAGAGAAGATCTTGTCTTACAGATTTTGTGTGTCGCGTTATTACTTTGTCCATGCAGACTCTTACTCAATCTGTACTTCTGGTTGGGAAAAGGAAAGGATCAGTAATTGCACCATAGAAGTCAAGGTAAAAAAGTTATGCTGGGTTCTTAGTTGTGTATGCATCATAATATCTTTGCCTAAAAATTTAGCAGCTCTATATAAGAAACGAAAATTTATCAGTCATATGGAATATAATTTAGCAGAAGTATGTTATGTATGAAGCCTGCAAACCTCGAGGCTATTTGTTTAGTGATTGCACTGAAGTAATTTTGGGAAGGTTATAGATTAAGGTGAAAGAGAACAAGATCATGTTTTGCATGTAACTTTCTTTTGCATGAAGTGAAGTACTTGGAGATTCATATAGTATACGAGTCTTTAGATTGAAGTATTTCCAATATTATTGAGACAAAAATTCATATATTATTGGTAGGTTGTCTTTAATTTGTTGGAAGTAAAATTCATTTAAAATCAAGGGTGGATGCACCCTTCCTTTACCATGTTTGGAGGAGTCAAATCCTTTTATTTTTGGTAAATCTCATTGTTATATATTTTGAGCAACAAAAACAAGACTTCTTTAGTTGAGAGTAGCACTCAAAAACTTGAGAGGGAGAATGACACTGAACTTCATTTGGCATGCAAGGACTGGTGAATAACTCATGTACCAGAAACATTGAAATTCATATAAACATAATGCAGAAAACTAATGATTTTTACCTGAAGATGGCTCTTCAGATGATACAAAGTTAGACCTGAAATCCCCATGAGTTTCATTACCGTTTTGGGAGTTGCCTCTGCATAACAAAATTTGCACTTGGAATTATTCAACTAAAAAAGAACTAAAAAAGTTTATCCTCTTCAAGATTTGATGATCAACAAATGATTATTAAGTACTCACTGTCAGCTCCCCCTAACTGCTGCACAGCTTCTATAAACCTGGCATGAAGATCAGGTGTCCATTTCAATCTAGGCTTAGCATCAGTTGAGAGAACAAGTCCAGAATCACCAGATCCATTTCCCGTGTGAAGGAACATATGTCTCTCAGAAGGGATTGGCATTCTGGAAGAAGAATGGATGTTCTTTCCTTGATGTTGGAGATGAGTGTACATTCAACCTGCAAAAGCCACTTTATAAGCACCATGAGTTCATGACATTTATCAACAAACAACGTATATAATCACCTGAGATTGTGTCTTTACCTATCAGGCTTCTATTCTGGATCACTTTGCTACCTCTGAAAGGTGAAACTGGATAATGCTCTACTTGCAAGTAATATATAAGTGAACCTCTCTCTCTTGATCTCTCTGTCAACTTGTGGAGCTTTTCTAGCTTGTTTCTTCACTGCACATATCTCTTCAGAACAAAGCCTCCTTAGATAGGTAGTTATATATGAGAGCTGGTGGTGAAGTAGTAACACATGGAATCTTTGGTAGAACCAATGGAAAACAGAACTCAATCCTTTATGCATGGTTACCTGACAAATAGACTCCTTCCTATTCCTACTTTTCTCTTCACTTGTGTTATGCTTGTGGACCCCTTAGTTCCACTTTCTATTCTAAGGCAGTGCAAAACATTGTTCCTTGTTTTATTTTTGTTCTTGTATCCATTTGAGTCCCTCTTAATTACTGCACACGCACACTTTATAAAATACTATTAAATGTCTGATTGTATCACTGCAAGGTTTGCTTTTTTACCCCAGTTTTATTAGATGCAAAAAATTACTTTGATAACTAATATTGATTATTTTAAAATTGTGATTTAGATAATACAATTTCAAAATTCTCAATTTCAGCAAAATATTAATTCTCTTTTGTCTTTTCAGTTATAATATGATACATGGTTGTTAATCTATCAGTGGTTAAATATGATTTCATGTTATATATATATATATATCCAATATCTGTATAAAAATTAATATGCAAATATCTAGTTCCTAACTGCATTAGATTCTGGAATTGATCCTTCAAATTTTAACCAAATGTGCATTCATATTCGCTTGCCTGGCAAAAGTGGGAATCATATTCCCAAATTTGAAATAGGATTTCATTTTTGTTTTATTTTTCCTGACTTTTGGTTCTGGGGAATCTTATATTCCTCTCTACTTGGAACTGCCAAAGCTCATCCATTACATATATATTTTGCTCTAGTGGAAGATTCTAGCAAGTTAAAGTCCTAAATCATGCTATATTGATCATTATAGCAGTCCTCAACGTGCAACAATATATATTTTCACATGATGGATGATTTTGTTGAATGGCATGTATGTTAAAGTACACATACATATATATATATATATATATATATATATATATAAAAGCCAAGGAACTTCTTAACTAGTTCTACATGCATGAAGAACTTACAAGTAAAAAGGATTAATTCCATTGACTAGAGCACCTTGAAATACAAGAAAAGGTGTATAAAAAACAGTTCAGATGCTTGCATGCAACTGTTTGGAGGTAACGAATAGAATAAGAATACGTTCTGTTTTGTCTGCATCCATAAGTTTGGAACTTATTCAGTCTCCACAAGTCAGAAAAATTGAAATAGGAGGAAGGTGGACCCAAATTTTTTCATTCTTTCTTTGGCACAAAAATTCAATGAAGTCCCATCCTCTAGAATCATAAAAGCGGGACCTAATTAAAAGTGAAAGCAAGAAGTGTACTTGCTTCTATACTTACATTTGGTTAAATGCAGCATATTATATGCACATATATAGGACCACTTACCTTACCCTTGACTTGTACATTGGTTAATGAAGCAGATTCTTGTGCCAGCTTTCTATTTTTCTGTATGGTTATAATTCTTATCCGTGTACGTACAACTTTCACTTATTCATTATGATCATGCTCGTCAAGAATCATGTATTTAGATTTAACTGATGTATTATCAAAATGCTGTGCCAGAAAATGATTGATTGTTAGCTGCTAGTGAAGGGATTAGGAGGTGTTAGAATAATCACATGCAGTTCATGTTCATGTTAAATGTATGTTTTCAATGTAGATATATTTATCATAGATGTATCTAAAGTCTCAACTTGGGATTATAACTTAGCTTAATCACTTTGTATCAGATAGATAATACATGTGTACTACAGATTGTTGAGAAGTCAATAGTGTTAATGCTCTCGAACTCTCGACATATCTAACATAAATCATAAGAGATTAAAATATTATTAGTTAGTAACACACTAGATTATTTGTAAAGTATGATTAAAGTATAATTGGACCTCTTTTGAACCCTATGTGCGGATCCATAACACCAAAGATCCAAGCAGAAGGTATAAATAGGAGAGACACCCAAGATGCACAAGTAATTTTTAATCAATCCTAACACCTATAGATCGAACTTGGACTAACTTGAGCGTCAGAGTATCTTTGCAGGTATCCTCCATCATTGGTAGAAACAGAAGGACTGGAGCACCTAGAAGCTAAGAAGCCTAATGAGAAGAAGAGTCTCACTCTTGGTGCCCACCGTGGGGTTGGAGAGAAACCTTACGGAGTATTCACATGGTAACAACGAGGAATATGACGAGCAATGATAGACATGCACCGGGAGAGACAGAGAACAACCAACAAGATTCTATGATAATGATAATATAGATGAGGAGGTAGGTGGAGGTACTTAGGAAGAAAAGTGCAAAAGAGATACAAGACTTGGAGAGGAAAAATGAGGAAGAGATAGGAGCCTTAAAGGAGGAGAATGCCCAAAGGAAGCAAAAGCTTAATGAAACTCCAGCAATTCAAATGTTGTAAGAGGGGAACCCCCACCACCAAAACACCCGGCAGTTGTCGATAAGTACCTTGGAAACAACATCCCGTCGAAACACATTTAATGAGGCCATCTTGGAAGTGCCCCTGTCTAGTACTTGAAAGAACCCAACGCTAGATAAGTATGACGGTACCACGAATTTGAATGCGCACGTGGATGCTTACGTCGCCGAGATTAGCTTATACACCTGACGACGCGTTGTTATGCCAGGTATTCCTTACTTCGCTCAAGGGAGTCGCTCTGAACTAGTTTACATGGCTACTCGTCCACTTCATCAACTACTTTGACACCCTAATCACGAAGTTTGGAGCATAGTTTGCTACAAGCCGTCCCCACTACCTTACATCCATAGCCCTGATGAATATTCGATAAGAGAAGATGGAATCCTCGTCGCCTTCATGAAGAGGTTCAGAAAAGTTGTGTTAACCATCTGTAGTCTGAGCCCCAAAGTGGCCATACATCACATGGTAACCACCCTTAAACCTAGTCCCTTCTTGGACAACTTCTGCAAGAAACTAACAATAGAGATGAGTTGTAGCAAAGAATTGTGAAGTTCATGCAATTAGAAGAGTTGAGAGAGTTTCATACCAAGACCTGAGCACCTAAGGAGGCAAAGAAGAAGTTCATCGATAAGAACCAACACCAACAATCGAGGAGGCCGAAGGAGTTCCCTCGTCCCCAATGTTTGACGTGTTACACCCCGTTGCTACCGATAGACCAAGCATCATGGGAGAAGCCCTCAATACCAACCTCATGTTCACGCCAAGGAAGACGCACACGCCCACCAATGTGGATCAGATGAAACATTGTCGCTATCATCACAACTATGCCCTAAAAGATTGTTGGCCCCCCTATGAGGTGTGATGAACACCATCGCGGGACGTTTCACCTGAGGAGGAACAACATATTTGTTCCGAAAGAGACACCTATGGGCAATGTTGTCAAAACTCGTAACTCGTAAGAGGATCGTAAAAGAGATAAAAGATCATAACTTGAGGATCGTAACTTGACTTGTAAGAGTTACTAACATGAAAAATAATATTCAATACATAACACAACTGGAAAATAGGTTCATAAATCATAAATTTTTCATATAGAAAACAATTAAGTTCACAAATATTTAATACAATTAAAATATCCAAAGAAATCCTTCATATTAATTGCAGGATAATTATCATCTTCTTCTACAAGATCTTCATTTTCATTAATGTTATCTATGCCATGACCTTCATCATCCTCAGCAATTGGAGGAACCTCCAAATCATCCATAGGTTCAACTTCTACAACTTCAACCAAATCATCCATAGGTTTAATATAATTTGCTTCATTATCTTCCACAATCCATTCATCATCCTTTCCTAACATCCTTCATCTTCATCAATCTTGAATTAGCCATCGCAAAGACTACATCATTCATGGTCTTCTGGTGTAAACGATTTCTTTTTTTTGGTGTGGACCTAAATAATTATAAAATTAATTATAACATCATATTAGCCTCTATAATTATAAAATGAACTTATAAATTTAAATGCTTACCCTTTCAAACGCACTCCAATTGTGCTCACAACCGGATGAACTACAGCTCAAACTCAATATTCTAATTGCAAATCTTTGTAGTTTCGGATGTTCATCGCCATATGATTCTCACCATTGTGCTGGAGTTTTCATTTCGAGTGCATGTCGAGCTATTTAACTAATAAAAAAAATTCATATTTTCTCTTGAAACTCTCAATTTGGGCATCAATCTTACATATCTCATCAATGTCTCTTCCCATCCTTTCTAAACAATCATACATTCCCCGTTTCACCAATAATCAACTTTAAATTTTGGATGATAATGCAACATGGGATTAGGATAATAGCCTGCAACATGCAATGGCCTTGCAATTGATTGTCCCATCTTTGATCAATGACTTCCCAAAGGGAGGTGTAACTATGTAAGATAAAAGTAAATAAATTAATCTAGAAAACAAAGTTTATATTTCTAAAAAAATTAGAAATGAAATAAAAGTGAAAGGTAATTAGTTATTTACCTTTTACTAACTCCAATTAAGAGACTGTATATCTTCTCTTTAGCAAGGTTCATCTTTTCATAAATAAATCACATGGTTGGTTTTTCATTTGAATCCACCATGCGCAACACCTTAATTAGGGGAATAACACCCGTCATACAATTCAAAATATTTGTACAGAATCTCTTATCCAATACCAAATTTTTAACAAGCCTTCCATCTCTAGTCTTTACAAACTGACTAGATTGCCACTCCTTAGATGTAAACATCCTAGTAAGTGATCTCTTATTCTCAATTAAACATCCCAAAGTTAAATAAGAAGTGGCAAAATGAGTATCAATTGGTCTTATCAAATCTATCCCTTCAGTATGTTTGAGCAACAAACAAATAAGACTAGTTCTTGAATATACGTAGGTTGTGATTTTCTTACCATTGAATATGGTTTCCTAATGAAGTGATATTTTCTTCTCAAAATCTTCCAACATTAAATCAATGCAATGTTTTGCACATGGTGTTCAATACAATTTTTTTTCTCTCTTTTGCATTAAGAGATCTCCAGCTACTTTTGTAATTTGTTGCATTATCAATTACAATCTGGATGACATTATCTTCCCTAACCTCCTCAACAACATCATCCATCATCTTGAAAATTTTGTCCATTGTCTTGGATATATCAGAAACATCAATCGACTTCAAAAAATGTAGTCTTCTTTAGACTATTTACAAGAAAATTAAGTATGGTTCTTCTTCTCCTATCAATCCATTCATTTGTCATTATTGAGAAACCCTTTATTTTTAAAAATAATTTATGTTCTTCCAATATTAGACTGGTCTTTTCAACCTCTTGCTTCAAATATTTCACCTTGATTCCATGAAACACAATGATTCCATGCAGGGTTGTTATAATACTTCCTTTTTTTGCATTGTCACCTCTTGAAGCCATTATAAAAGGCACAAGATAAACACATTGTTGTGATATAAACAAAGAACACCACCCTAAGTTGTCATTGTGTTGGAGAATAAAAATAGAGAATTCTGACTATGATGACGAATAAAAATAGAGAACAACTTTGTCACTGTGATGGAATATAAATAGAGGAGACCACTACAAGGACAATCAGCAATCACCATGATAACAAGGTCGAGCGCGACGACGATGATGATGGTTGAGTGCGCAAGGGTGAGGTCGAGCGCAACGAGCGGTGGCGAACGCGACAACGATAGTGGATAACGTGACCGCAACGCCAACGGTGGCGAAGAGTTTACCGACGATGGGTTTTTCACTCTAGGCTTATTTTCTCTTTTTCAAGATTTTTCACTCTTCACTTTCTTTCACAGTTCACACATATATGCTCTTAGGCCTTTTGTGCTATAAATCATACCATTGGCCTTAAATGGTCGTGCACAAGTTCAATATTTTTGGCTAAAAATGGTCGTGCTAGGTCACGATCCAAGATCGATGACCGCTTCCGATGCACTAAGTCACGCGGTGCCGCGATACGATTCGCTCTGATCCCAATCCTTCGACCGAATCATCTCGGTTGGCCTTCCAGACTCGCTGACTCGTGCGAGTTTACTCGTGATCTTGACAACACTACCTACGAGCCATCAGTTCAGTGTACTTAGTCCACATGTAGGGAAGAAAGAGCTTGTCACCTATTACAATTATGAACAAGGATTTTTATACTATAGACCTAGATTATGATGATCCAATGGTGATAACCATAGAGGTGGCCAACTTTGTGGTTCATAAAAACGTTGGTGAACCAGGGAACCTTAGTCGACATACTTTATTGGAAGACATTTAAAAAGATGAGATTATCTTGGGATGTCGTGGTGTTTTATAATGAGCAGTTAGTCAGATTCTCGAGAGAAAGAGTAGACATCCGAGGATATATTGATTTATACACCAAGTTTGGGGAAGGAGACAAATGCTACAAGACAATCTAGGCCAGGTACCTGCTGGTGGATGCCAAGACATACAACATTTTGTTAGGGAGAGCATCCCTTAATAAGTTGGGAGCAATAGTCTCAACTTCTCATCTTGCTATGAAGTTCCCACTAGAGAGTAAGCGTCGCGACAAGGACATTGTAACTCTTCACGTGGACCAAAAGATTGCTCGGGAATGCTACGCAAAAAGTTTGAGGATTCCCCTCAACACCAATCGAGAGACAAGAGGTTCTTCAAGTAATCATTATGAATGACCTTGTCCCTAGGCCAAACGACGAGCCCCGAATGAAACCAAAGGAAGAGACCACCCCGTGACGGATGAACCAACAAGGACTAAACACTTGTCTAGGCGCATGCCTAAAGGAGGAGGAGAAGAAGGTCATAACCGCCTCTGGACTTGTTTGCTTGGACGATAGTCGACATGCCAGGAATAGACCCTAGGGTTATATCCCATAAACTAATGATTTGAAAATAGGCTAAACTTGTGACCTATAAGAGAGAAGAATGGGAGAAGAGAATAGGATAGCTATAGAGCAAGAAGTACGAAAACTGTTGGACGTCTGTTTTATCTAAGAAGTTCAGTACACAACGTTGTTGACAATCATAGTACTTGTTAAGAAAAGTAATGGACAGTGGCAGATGTGCACCGACTACATGAATCTCAATAGAGGTTGACCCACAACCGAGCATAGATCGACTAGTAGATGAGGGCAACTAACCATAAAGATATGAGTTTTCTCATTGTATACTCTAGGTATAACCAAAAACCCATGAACGGGTTCGATAAGGAGAAGACGACAATCCTAACCGAAAGGGCTAACTATTGTTATAAGGTGATGCCTTTTGGTTTAAAGAACGCATGGGCAACATATCAGAGGTTGATGGAACGAATATTTGGGGAGCAGATAGGGAGGGCAATAGAAGTGTATGTTGACGACATGATTGTGAAGTCTGACAGTACCGAACAACATGCGACCGAATTGGCAGACTCCGACAGTACGACATGCGACTCAACCCAGAAAAATGTGTGTTCGCGTGAAGGGAAGAAAAATTTTTGGGCTTCATGTTGACGAGTCGAGGAATTAAGGCAAACCTTGACAAATATTAGATTCTAGAGACAATGAAGAGTCTTCATAACCTCAAAGAGGTCCAAAGACTGGTAGGGAGGTTAACATCGCTCTCTAAGTTCATACCGAGACTGACCGATAAGATTAAACCCGTTTTGAAGCTTGTGAAGAAAGCTGAAAAGTTCTTGTGGGGTAACACATGTGAAGAGGCATTCTTGGTCAAGCGGTGTCGAAGCTTATAGTACTGAGCATACCCATCCAAGGACTACCCATACTAGTATATTTAGCCGTATTCCCAGAAACCGTGAGTGTAACCATCATTCAAGGCATTACCGATCAAAAATCAGTTTACTTTGTGAGTCGATTTCTGCAAGATGCCGAAACAAGGTACTAGATGATTGAAAATGTAGTTTTAGTCCTCGTTCATGCCTCCCGATTCATGTCTCCTGGAGACTTAGATCGTACTTCTAAAGTCGTCTCACATTGACACGATTTTTTCAATGACAAAAGTTGTGTCACCATGACACAACTTCTTCTTAACAAAGTTTTATCACGTTTATACAACTTGCCCATCATGGTAATTTTAAAAAATATGCCTCATTTTAATAAAAAAAAAATTTAAAATTATTTCACTTTATTAAAAAAACCTTTTTTCTTCTTTAACTTTTAGTGTGATAAGAGTGAAAAAAATTTACATGGAAGCACTAAACTTCATGTTCGTTTCTGGTTCGTTTGCCTCGAACTCCCCATTAAGACCTTTGCATGCCTGTCAAGCATAGGCTAAATATAATATTTGGGAAATGTATAGCACTCACTTTGTCTTACACATGTAAATTATTTCATCCATGCATGCATGATATATGCAATGTTTTGTGTCATTTTCCACTGAAGCTATTCTATTATATCTCTCTCATTTGTATAGAATGCATGGTAGATTTTGCCAAACAGGAACTCTAACTGCATTGGCATTGGCATTGGCATATACCAGGCTAATCCACTAGGAAAAAAAATTAAAGAATGTGTTAGAATCTGATGCAGTTTTGTTTAAAACCGGCCATTCCACAGGCAATGCATGTGTCAACTGCATGCAAATCTGCATTAATATTAATCGGAAAACAGAAAATATGTAATTGCAGGAGAAGAATAAAATAGTGATTAAATTAGAAAGATAAACATTTCATAGATTAAAGCTAATATGGAATATGTTTTATGCCTCATCGAAGACCGAAGTCACTAAAACCACTTGTGATGAGACAGAAATAGGAGAGATTATTTTATAAACCGTATCTGATATATGCTGATACCCATTGATCATGCAAAATTAGACAAACATATTTCATAGACAAGTTACAGAAACCATAAAAATAAATAGACCAAATAAGATTCCTTGAACAGTATCTTCACATCACTTCCCTTGTTCTTGTTCTTGATTCTGATTTTTGAGAATATTTAATAAGGGCAGGAGAATCTATGAGGCACTTTGTGGAAAGTTAAAGCTGAGTTCCTAAGTGGTTTGAAGCACGTGGATCAGAATAATATTGGCATGAGGACTGATACCGAATCTGCTCCCTTAGATGGACTTAATATTACCACTTGGCAAATTCTCCAAATCATCATATATGTCACATACTTATCATTACAATTAACACCTCAAACAATTCATTTTCTCACACTTCCTCCTTCTCTTCTCAAAAGAGAGAAACACCTTAGATCCAATTCATATATATATATATATATAT
>Ga0123341_1004351_pt1 | contig 12422 bp, 10 predicted proteins | sample Turbeapinknodule_FD_89959 | JGI IMG/M metagenome (GOLD analysis project Ga0123341, IMG submission 89959) | Root nodule microbial communities of legume samples collected from Mexico - Turtle bean Mexico pink nodule | ecosystem: Host-associated > Plants > Roots > Nodule | place: Mexico: Nepantla... | reverse complement strand
GCTTTTGCCATATTTCACTGTTTGATCTCAATTCTGATTTGAATATGTTTTGTTTGTGTTAAAGTGTTGTGAAGAATCAATTTGTTCATTCTAAAATCAATCTGTTCTTTTTCCTCTGATAAACTGAAAAACCGTTTGTGTTTGCGAAAATTTATAACTTCAATTCACCCCTCCCCTCTTGAACTTAGACACTAATAGACCCAACAATGTGGACCTTCGTGCCTTCCTTGCCTACATTTCTATTTACATCCCTCTTTTACTATTTTACACCCTACTCTACTTTGGCCTAAAATACAAGGTTCAATACTTCCTAACTACTTTATACAATTTTTACAAGGCTAAGAAAAAGAAAAAAACCTTACAATCTCTTCACTAAGGCTCGATAGTTTTCATCACTTCTTTTTCCTCTTCATCCTCTGCTCTTTTTCTTCCAGTGCAAATAGCCTATTGGTGAATAAAGATATTAACCTATTGGGGTAGGTTCTTTAATGAGCCCTTTTGGCTCATTCTCTGTCCAAGGTGATTCCTTGGATATTGAGCCATCTTTAGTGATGGCAATTGAAACCATTCTTATCACCGTCGCAGTAGCTTCTACTACCATTCCGCTTAGGCTTCCAAAGGCCCAAGGGTTAAAGGGTAAGTGAAAATCTCCTACCCAAAATATTCAAACTCCTCCATTACTGTCTTGGTCAAGGGAAATAGTAAAGTTAAATTTCCCCTTATCTCTGATCCCGAGTACTCCTGGGTACTCTATGAAGTAATCCATTATACTTTAGTGTTTACTTCTAAAGTGAAATTTGGAGAGTTTATCTACTCCTTTCATATATGCTCTGAATCTTTGTCCGACTTCGTTTCGGCTAAACCTTGTTCTTCATCTAATCGAGTTTTCATCAAACCTCTCCTTAATGGTGAAGATTTCACTTTTGTACATGAATACTTTTTAAAATATTTTTACATTTCCTTTCCTTTATCCAACTTCAAGTGTCGTATGCTCATGATGATGAATGTGGCTTTGAGCCAACTTCATCCCAACAGTTCAAAATTTTGTGTCATCATCTCCATATTAAGCCAACTATGAATATTTTTATGTATTTTTACCAACTGAAGCATGGGACCAGGATTGGATGGGTCTCTCTAAACGGGGCCCAATATGGGCCTCTTTTTACCATATATGATTCTTCTTTTAAAAACTTCAAAGATAGATTATTCAAACTCAAATGTACACCACATGATACTCAGAAGGGACCACTCTTCTAATCAAATTGTGTTCCCCGATTTCCTCTCCAAAAAAGTTTAAGTTTAGAGTTGATCATCTTCTCTCCCCTGCTTAAAGGAGGAGTGTTGATTTAATAAAGGAATTGTCGAGGCCCATGAACTACAAGGGTCTTCTTAATGCCCTTCTTGCTAATGATTCATCTTTTTTCTTCATATGTAATATGATTTGTGAACAAGTACTTTTATATTGTCATGAAATTTCGCTAATATTTTGTTTATTTTTAGCCGAGGTCATGGGGAAATATTTTGACTTGAAGAAGATGTTGGCTAAGTCTAAAGCACAAGCTCCTAAGGATTCTGGTTTAGCCAATTTTGACAAAGGCGACCAACAAAATCCAAATAAACGTGTGAGAATTGACATAACCAAAGAATTTGAGAACTCGGCTAAAACAATTATACCAATTGAAGGTGTTTACCCAACCTAGGTAATTACACAAAAGAATGCTCCTATGAACACGTCAACAAATGAACCACAACTTACGGTGCCCTCCTCCTCGGGACCTAGCTCTGCAATTCCTTTCGAGGTGATCTATCATGGGAAGACTGGTCAAGCACTAAGGCTTGAACATATGTCCATAGTAGTGAAAGGCTTAAACTTCTTATGGTATTTAGGATTATTGGCGAACTTGGTATGGTTCGATAGAGGATTTCCAAATACATATGATGTTGAATTGATTCATTTTCTTGGCTCCATGAACAATTTGGACAGGGTCAAAGTGATGATGGCGAGAAGTATGGTCATGGTGCATCACTACAAATAGATGCTATGAAGGACTTTAGAGGGAATAGCTCAGCTACAAGCACTTAAAAAACATAATCAAAAGTTGTTAAGAAAGAGTTTTGATGTAGAACTTGTTTTAAAAACCAAGTCTCTTGAGCTTGAGCAGAGCAATGGTCGGGTTAAGTTTTTGTAGTAGGAGGTGCACGAAAGAGACCTCCCAAAAATATGAAGAGAGAGTAAAGAGGTTGGAGTTCGAATATCCCAACTCTATGAAGAAAAGGAAGAATGGTCAAGAAAAGAAGATAAGTTTACGGAAGAAGCGACAGAGTTAGTGATGTGAGTTGATTTTAGGATTGCACATTTGATTGGTTGATTTGTGTTTATGATTTTTTATTTTTAGCAATGTAAGGTGAGAACCCAAAGAAGATCCCCACTGGACACGATCTTAACCAAGTGGTTAAGTAAGTGTGAAGGTTCACTTCTAGAGGGCAAAGAGAAAAACACAATTGTATGGTGACAATGATGCAATGGTGCAGAATTGAAGATAATAAGGCAAAGATAACCAACAATTTAAGAGACAAGATGGGTTTTTTAATAGTACAGGATATGTGGTATTCACGTGGAGGTTGTGAACAATTGGAAAATAGATTGGAGGTTCTGGTTGATGATGGTGGTGCAATAGAAATGCTGAAAATTGCAAATACACATGGTGAAGTTCATTTATTTTTAGTGCATGTTGTTTCAGAGGCAGAAGTGTTATTGGCTTTAGGTGATGGTGTGGAACTCGAAGGTGTTGAAGGTAATGTTGAGGATGATGGTGGTGTGGAACCCGAAGGTGTTGAAGTTGATGTTGAGAATGGTGGTGGTGTGGACATTGGTGATCATCATCGTATGGAAGGTGTGGTTGAGGAAGATGATGAAGAGGACGAAGTTCATGGTGGTCAGGGTATTGGTTCGCCTATTCATGAAGACATGGAATGTGATAATGATGGTGTTGATGATGATGGTGGGCATGTGTCAGAAGATTATTCTTGGTTAAGGGAAGTTGAATTTATTGAAGGTGAAATTGAAGTTTAGAGTGAGGGTATTAGAGATAAGGGTGAGAGTGAGGGTTTAGGGTTTAAAGGTCATGTTAGGCATAGGCACAGAAGGCAGACCAGTAATCCTATAAAAGGTTTAAAACCAAATTGTACAGATGATTTGCAAGATTTGGATGCTGATGATGAGGAAAGTGAAGGAACATTTGTGCATGATAGAGGGTTGTCAGATACAACGTGGGAATCAGAAGAGTTAGACAACATGGACGATTTTGAAGATGGTGAGGATGATATGAGTACAGGTGGTAAATTTCCATCCTTTGAAATGCCAAAAAACATGGCAGATTTTTCCTAGGATGTGGGTACCTATTTTACAAACAAGGAAGCATTTAAAGATGCCATTAGAACTTATGTTGTTCATTCAATGAGGAACTTGAAATTAGTAAAAAATGATAACTCCAAAGTTCAGGTGTGTTGTATTGGAGCACAAGGACAATGTGAATGATATGCATATTGTGGGTTCTTACCCTCAACAAGTTGTTGGTAGTTAAGAAATCTAAATGATGTACATACCTGTGCTAGGCAGTTTAAGGTTGATTTGTTGAGCACTAAATGGTTGAGTGGGAGGTTGGAAACTTCTTTAAGTCAGAATCCAAGATTGAGAAGTAATGATGTAAGGAACAAAGTTGTTAAAAAATTGAACACAAGTATAAGTAAGTCAAAAGCTCAATGGGAAATGGCTATGGCCTTGAAGAATGTCCATGGTTCATTTCAATACCAGTACAGACAAATTTATGACTATGCACATGAGCTCATGAGTGCAAATCTGGGGTCTATAGTGAAAGTCAAAGTTGAAGACATAAATGACTTCAAAGTTTTTAACAGATTTTATGTGTGCTTAAAAGCCTACAATGATAACTTTATATCTTGTAGGCCCATAATTGCTTTGGATGGGTGCTTCTTGAAAGGCTTTTATGGTGGTGAATTGTTGACAACAGTTGGGAAGGACCCAAATGATCAGATGCTACCACTAGTTGAATGCAAAGAATCTTGGAGCTGGTTTTTGCAGATTTTAATTGAAGATCTTGGGGGTGTAGATGTATGTCAAGGCATCACTTTCATGTTTGACCAACAAAAGGTATATTCTTTGCTGACAACTATTGATTTTGTCTATGTATAAATTTCATTTAAGTATTGTATATATGACTTTTGACAGGGTTTGTTGCTTGTCATTCAAGAACTGATACTTGGGGCAGTGCAGCGGTTCTATGTTCAACACATGTACTCCAACTTCAGAAAGAAATTCCTAGGAAATAAATTCAAAACTTTAATGTGGAGGGCATCCGACAACACATATCCTCGTGGGAGAGGGAGATGAGGATTATAAAGGAAGTCAATGATGAGGCTTTCAAATATCTGATTGCCCTACCCCCCAGGCAAGCAATCATGTTCTTTTACTCATGTCAGATTTGAGAATTCCAGGGGATTATTTAAACTTGTGAATTGGTAGTTTAGCAATTCCTAAATTAGAAAAGTGTAAATTTAGAATTTGGAATTTTTGATGGTATTCATCAGTTGAAAACAGAGTAAAGGTATCTGGAATATTTTGTCCATTAAAGCTATCTAGTATTGTGTTTGTCAGTCCAGTCTGTTGTGTTGTTACCTATTGCTAAGAATATCTAAGTGTAAATTCAGAATTTGGAATATTTGATGGTATTCATCAGTTGAAAACAGAGTGAAGGTATTTGGAATATTTTGTCTATTAAAGCAATATGGTATTGTGTTTGTCACTCCAGTCTGATGTTGTGTTGGTATCAAAGTAGGCTAATTGATACTTTGTTATGCATGTTAGTTCAGTCTTTGTTTAGGATAAAGTTTAGGTCCCAAGTCCATTTGGTCTCAAAAGAGGTGCTAAGTGTTTGTCAGTCCAGATTGTTGTGTTGTTACCTATTGCTAAGAATAGCTAAGTGTAAATTTAGAATTTGGAATATTTGATGGTATTCATCAGTTGAAAACAAAGTAAAGCTATCTTGTGTTTATCAGTCCAGTCTGATGTTCTGTTGGTATCAAAGTAGGCTAATTGAGACTTTGCAGTGCATGTTAGTCCAGTCTTTGTTTAGGCTAAAGTCTGGGTCCCAAGTCCATTTGGTCTCGAAAGAGGTGCTAAGTGTTTGTGAGTCCATTTTATGAAGTCATTTGTTTTCAGTTGACTAAGTTCTGAAATCATTTATGCACACCAATTAGTAGGTTCTGAAATCAATTTTTTTTTCTTTAATAGGTTCTGGTCCAGATTAAGGTTCACATTCAGTCCAAAATGTGACTCACTTGTCAACAATATTTGTGAAAGCTTTAATAGTTTTTTGTTTTCAGTTTTGTCTAATGAAATTTTGTTTCTCATTTATTTTATTGGAATAATTTTTTCGAGTAAGAGGCCGAGTTCAAAAGGGGGTGAATTGAACTATCAAGATTTTTTTAAAACTTTTGAAGATTTAGAATTATTATCTTACATAATAATTGATTGAACCAAATCTTACACAATATTTTAACAAGTTAAGATTCCTATTACAACAAGAATAGGATTATTGAAAACTCAAAGATAAAGAGAGAAAGAGCAATAAGATTACATAGTAATTTTTATACTGGTTTATTCTTAATCAAGAACTACATTCATTTGCTAAGCTAAACAAGTCAAGATCACACTAAATCAAACATTTACAATTACACAATACCTCAAGAACACCACTATTGAACCCTACAAGAGTGTTTTTCTACCTTGTAACACCTTGTTATAGAATTGTAATTGAAAATTTTATCCACTCACAACTAAACACCATAAATCAAAAGTATACAAATTTAACAATATCACTTGAATTACAATAAGATCAAATTGCATCAGAAAAACATAGGTGAATTTCTCTTAGCCTTGTAAGAAAAAAAATTAGACTTGTAAGAACAACTCTCTCAGTTGTGAAGGTATTTAAAATCTAAAACTTCAAAAATGTGTTAAAAAAGGATATGAGAATAAGAGTCATATAGAATTTATCTTGTCGAATTTAAGGGATTAAACTTGCGTTTTAATTTGTTGATTTCACTTACTAGTGAAAATAGTGGATTAAATCGCTATTTCAATATATTAAAATATTATCCTTCTTAAAACACAAGAAATTTCAATCTATTAAAAACTCGTTTAATATTTCAAAATATTATTTTAGAACTACTTATGGTTTTAAGTAATATCAATTGATTAAATCGATAATGTAATTAATTAAAATATCCACTACAGTCATTTAGGAATTTAGATAATAAGAAAATTTTAATGATTTAAACTATCTTTTATTCAGTTAAAATTATCCTCCAAGCAAAATGAGTTATAACCAAGATTTAAATAAGTTTTCTTATGTACTTATAAAGATCAAATTAATCACAAAAATGAAAGACATACAAATAAAATAAAACTATGTCCTTAATCTTCAAGACTTCTTTAAAAGTCGATTCATAAAAAATTGCAACATTAACACTTCCACAGACTGTTCTCTCATTTTTATTTTTATTTTGCCACTTATAGTTTATGCATTATTTTTAGTTTCTATTCTTCAAATTGATAAGAATTATGAATTCTTGAATATTAAAACTTCAAACAAGAAATGTGCACTAATCTATGTCTATGTGAAAAGAATCTTTCATTAACTTGTTGGGATCCACTAATCTATGTTTTTGTTTAAGAAAAATGTTACTTTAGATTAAAAGGATTATGTGATAAAGACTATATTGCGAATAAGGTTAAGAGAAAAATCATGAGTGGAGGATATAAATTACTTGGAACTTGTCTTATATCTTGGTCAAGCAAGAAACAAAACTCGATTTCTTTATCCACAAGTGAAGCATAATACATGACAGTGGAAGACTGCTATTGTGATCTTCTTTAGTGTTAGGTATCAGATATAATATTTACTGTAGTGTTCAAAATAATATACATATATATTGTGATAATACTAGTGCAATAAACTTATCTAAGAACCCAATCCAATAATGAAAGTTAAAGTATATAGAAGTAAGATACCATTTCATTCGTGATTACATCCAAAAAAATTGAACTAAAATTTGTTAAGAAAGGTTCACTAAGGCATTACATGTTGAAATATTTGATTTTATTAGGTCAAATTTAAATATAGTATAATTCACAAACAATTAATTGGTTAGATGATAGTATTTATTGTATAAAGTACTAACTATTTTTGTGATATTGTGCATGTTTAATATAAATCCTATTTCATCTTCTTTGGCTCTAAAAACTTGTTAGTAAGCACTAAATGACTTTTATGAGTTAAGGATAGATGATTGCATGAACGATCATCTAGGGGCCGCTTAGTAGAAAATGTGGCGGAAAAAGTTGAATGACAACTGATAGTGACTGAATTTCCCAAAAAGGATGGCAAAGCAAAATTTCTAAGTCAACAATCTTTAAAGAGAAAGTTTCTCTTTTTTACCTTTCCAACAAAAGTGCATATACATTCTTTTCCATAACCATACTCTTTACAAACTTAAAGAAGAATCAATGGCAACCCTAAGGTAAACTCACACATCTACAATGAAGTTTGTTCTGTATGAAGATAAAGGCGAATTTAGATGAAGGCAACATAATCCATGGCCTAAGAAGTCCATAATCAACAATTACTCCACCATGTCCAAAACTAAGCTATATTATCTCCTTAAACACTGTTAACTAATGAAGCTTTCTCATCTCAAAGTACCAAGGATAAATATGTCTTTTGAAGAAGGTCACTCCTCAACAATCCATGCTTTACAAAGAGTCAAACTTGAGAATGTATCCTCCTCATCCCCACTTGTTTGCAACACACAAATCTCACTGCAATCAATATCAAGCACTCAAAAGATAATGAGTCTTGTAGAAGAATCAACATCATTTGAAAAGAAATTGTTTTGCCTTTTGCTTAGTGCATCGATGCAAAACTCCCTCCACCTCTTACTTGCTTACGGTAGATCATCCACAAATGCGAGTTCCAATTCACCTATGCAAGGATAAAGAGGTTTTATTATATAAAGATCCCTTTCGTTTAAGCAAGGAGTCTCCAATTCAATCAACACATGTGATGCTAGTATCTCTAATGGAGGAGACCCAGTGCTTTGGATACCCCATGACTAGTTTCTCTTTGACAGATTCAAGTTCACTGCGAAAAATGGTATTGAACCTGAAGAGAAATATTTCCAATATGTCAACACTCTTTTTGATATCTACAAAAGAACTCAAGGGACCAAACTCACTATAGAGAAAGCTATGTCAGATAGTAAACTATGGAGATCAAGTCATAGAGTGACATACAATGATATATGTTGAACGATCTTTGAAGGAAAGTTTCCATTCTTAGTATTTCCATTCTATATATGCTTAAATAATTGTTATATGTTTTCTATACCCTTTTGATATCACGAATTAACTGAGAATAATTTAAATAAAAAACTATTAGTTGGAACTGAGAATGGAAAGTATTTGCGAAAACAATATAGGATATAACTAATTTTATAATAAAACTGTGCTTAAATACTTCAAAGAAGAAATATATTTTCCTAAGTGATTAAAAATTGATTTCTAATATAATTGTGCTTTATTAATCTCATTCAAGTTTTTATAAGAAAGGTTTTGAAAAACAACACATATATCTGATTATGTTTTAAAGATATTTTTTAAAATATATTTACAAGAGTATAAATCAAATTAAATTTGTCTGCGCTTAAATGAGGACGAGTACTTCTTACAAGTAAGTTGATTATTCTCATTGTTAATCGGATAGTAAAAAATATGAACTACACTTAAAAAAAAAATGAACGATCATGAAGCTAAAATTCATTAATAAAAGAAATGCACGAATACAAATTTAGTCGTCGACCAACTCTCCTTCAATGACATCATTATACATACTAAATTGACTAATATCCAAGGAAGGGGCAAAGAGCTTAGCTTAACGCATAACTCTCCTAAATCCCTCCTCATAACCTTCAACCCCAACTGAGGCTAACTGATACAACCCAAATAGTTAAGAAGATGACTAAGGATAGAGACACTTCACAATTTGATAAGTCATCTCAGCATCCAAGACAAGGCCCCACCAAATGTCAGAAGGACCTTAGCAGAAGAAGAATTGGGCATAACCAGAGCATCAAATGTTCTTTCTTCTAGTCTTCTTATAAGACAAAATGTTTGTAAATAAATTGGGCTCACTTTAGGGGTCCAAATAGAAGAATTAGCTAGAGTAGGTTTACATAGCATAAATAAAAGTGTACTTAGAAAAAAGGGCTTGTTCCAAGACCACTTTTCATGACACATGCACCTAGAATTAGGGTTTTTAACCTAACTTCTAGAATATATGCCTAAGGTGCGGTTTTGACCATGGTCAACACCCTAGGCAGCCCCTCTCCCCTTCCTTTTCTACCCCTCACTCATCTTGCCCTCCAAGTCACTCCTTCCTATATAAAGGGTGCCTTCCTCAGTGTGTGGGGCCATTGAATTGGAATAGTAAAGAAACTCTGCATGAGTGATTTTGTGAGACTTGTGAGCTCTCATTTTGGGTCTTATCTTGGGTGGGTAACATCTCAAGTGGCGGCTCTTTGCATCATTCATCCTGGAGTCTTCTCTTCTCCAAGTGGTGTGACATCTTTCTTTATTCCATAAGCTTTCTTCATCTCCTCCTCTTTTTACCTTTCTTTGCATCCTCCATTCCATTCCTCTTTATACTTTCATATAGGATGTCAAGTATTTCAAAGTAACTCCATCTATCACCGTCACATGACCATGTTGATGTATCACCACCAACATATCTCGCATCACAAAATGTCCCACTATGGTGGACCACAAGCTGAAAATAACCTTCTAACATGATATGAACTTTATAAAAGGTATCCCTATAAAATATAAATATACATATGATGACAAATAGCAAACAAATTACAAAGCAATCATGCACTTAATTATGTCAGAAACCAAATGTTGGACCACACATACAAATATCTTGCACATGGTGGACCCTACATCATAAACTACTCTGTAGTTCTCTCAAAGTAATCACAAACATAACCACTGTGAAAGTAAGTCAAAATGTCATAACCTTATAAATGACCACCCACGAAACTGCTCCATGCTCAACAATGCCTTCGCGTTCCACAAACGCTGCCCCACACAATCGCACTTCACGAGCTCGAGAAGGCATCGTAAGATCGAACCGCAAAATTGCACCTCACAATCACATCTCATAATAGCATACCTCAGACACCCTCAACCTTGCTTATAATTAAAAATTTGTAATCCCCAATTCAAATTCAAGAAACCCTAACCCCCAATTCAGTCTTCACTAAACTAATCCAACCATCCACGTCACTTGACACCTCACACCTCACCCTAAACCCATAACCTCTTCTCTCTACCACATAAGCAGAAGTTTACGTCATTTGCTGAGACTTAACACAAAGGACAATTTTGCATAAATTTAAACAAACATAGGGACAAAATTGATTTTTTTAAAAACACTATGCTAAATTGACTATTGCCCCCAGAAAGTAGGGACGAATAAGGTAATTATACCAAATACAAAATACCATGCAAACATAATAAGTTGCAAAGGAAATCTATTAAAAAAATATATGAACACAACACTAGACAAATTTTAGTGCAAAAAAAAATAGCACAATATAGTAGAAAAATACATAATATAGTCAGTATTTAGAAAAACTCCTATCTATTGCAGAAAATACAAAATACATGTTAAATGTAAGTAAAAAAGAAAGAACAAAAACTTAGAAGATGCAATAAGATTATAAATGTGAGTACCAAATATGAGTTATCAGTGTACTAATTATAACCTTGTGAATACTTTGTGTGATACAATCCAAGCCAACAAGGAGATAACCAAGGACTCAAATTATCATTCACACTATGAGAAGTCATCTCAACTTTCAAGTGAAAACACCTCCAACGATCTATCAAACCTCACCAGAAAGAGAAATGGGCAAAGACCAGAACACCAAATGTTCTTCCTTCTGGTCTTCTTAAGAATAAAACAAGTTGTAAATAAATTGGGCTCACATTAGGGGTCCAAATAGCAAGATAGGCTAGAATAGGTTCCTTTAGCATAATAGAGAGTGTAGTTATCATTTTAGCTTGTTTTTTACCTAGTTTCTAGAAGAATTGACCTAAGGTGTGGTTTTGACTTAGTCAAACCCTAAAGGCGGCTCACACATTTACCATCCTACCCTTACTTCTTGTTTTCTAAGGCACCATCTCCTATAAATAGGGTTCCTTCCTCCTCCTATTTTCATGTGAATTTTATAGAAGAAGGAAAACTCTACACATTTTGTGTCACTCTTTTGTGTAGCAAAGAGGAGAAAAGATCCAAGCACTCAAAAAGAATTTTCTCTCAACAAAGGTCTGTCTTGGATTTAAAACTCTTAAATGAAAAAGGACAAAGCTCTTAACACTTGATCTCAAAAGAACCACAACAAAACTAAAGAATTTTAAAAGACAAACAAATAAGCTAAACCAAGTTGGGAAAAGAGATGACGGCAAAACTTTTAAAGAAAGACGAGCAAGAAAAAGCACACAAAAAGACTCTAAGATATTTACTTGACCTTTAACAATGAACTTTTACTCTTGCTAGAAATTGTAAAAGCAAAAGGATCAAAATCCACAATGTTGAAATCAATTTGCCAAATAAAATAAATCAACTTTTTAGAAATGTTGGTCTTGCAAAAGAAATTTGCGCAAATTATCCTTTCTTTTTTTTATCCTTGTTTATGGTTTATGGAAATAAGATGTCCATAATTCTTGTCATGCATATTGTCATTCATTTTCAATTTTTCAAAAAAAAAATGTTTGGGATTCAAATTAAATGAACACTTGAAATCTATGTTTGGAACTAAAATCTACTTCCACTTAAACAAATTTCTAGTTACTTTTTATACCTTCACAATTGAAAGCAAAATAAGTAGAAGCAAAATAAGGACTCTTAAAACACTAAGAACATATGACTCAAACACAAAGAAGTAAGAACAAAAAAAAATTGGACACAAAATAACATTCAAAAGCGAATTGAAAGCTATTGAATAAAGAGAATGCCGAATTGAACAAAAGCAAGAAAGTAAAGGCTGAATTTAAATTTGCTTGAATGTTAAGGCAAGAATTTAAAGGTGCAATAAAAGTAAAGTGCCAAATCAACTCAAAGCAAATATGATCAAAAAACCAAAGCTCTGACACCACATGATGTGAGTTGATTTTAGATTGTTCCATTTTAGAGGTGACACTTTACTTATGATTGAGATTTTTAACAAGTATATGGTGAGACCTAGGGAAGATCCCCACTGGACACGAACTTAACCAAGTG
>Ga0123341_1004350_pt1 | contig 12422 bp, 6 predicted proteins | sample Turbeapinknodule_FD_89959 | JGI IMG/M metagenome (GOLD analysis project Ga0123341, IMG submission 89959) | Root nodule microbial communities of legume samples collected from Mexico - Turtle bean Mexico pink nodule | ecosystem: Host-associated > Plants > Roots > Nodule | place: Mexico: Nepantla... | reverse complement strand
ATATATAACATTTGTATATATTAAAATTTTAAAATAAAATTTATTTTTTTAAAATTATTTTGGGGTTTAATTTATATTTTCACATTTTTATTATTTTACTAAAATATTTTAAAAATATATTAATATATAATAGAATTTATTGAGTCAGGTCAATTAAATCTAGTACAAATTTTCTACTTCTTTTTTCTTAATTTAGATAAGTTTCATTTTTTTCTCTCTTTTATTTCATTTCTTTCATTTCCCACATTCTCAATCCAAACTAACAGTTAAATATAAAGTTTTGTAGTAGAAAAATCCTAATTCTCGTAACTCTTCCCAAAAATAAAATTAGTGCACGCAACGCAATCTTTCCTTTGTTATATCATAAAGTCCCCTAAAATATTGTTTTTAGAAACTCCATTTAAAGTCAAAAGAATAGCTGAAATTGAAACACACCGACATTGGGCTATCATAAATAATTAAATTACCAATGCCACACTCTCTTAAAAACATTTAGAAAACTGGGAATACCTTCATAGGTCAAAATAAAGATAAATTCTGCAACTTACAAAAACAGTTATGAAAGATTATAAAAAAATAATAAATAAGCTTTTGGTATTTATTACGGAAATAACTTTTACTTTGAATATTTAATAACTTTTTTTAATTAAGTGTATAATAATTTAAATATTTTAGTTTATGTTATACTATTTATGCCAATTTTATTATTTTAGTATCAATCGAGTCAAAATATGTGTCAATATTCAATAATGATATATATTGAGTTATTTTTATTATTTTATTTGTAACTTACTTCTTAATATAAGGTTCTGATGAAAAAAAAAATAGGTTATGAGATAAAACAAATGTAAAATATTTTAATAATAAAATAAAACATAGGTGGCAACTGATCTAGTAAAAATAGATCCAACGTGGAGATTTAAACAAGTTAATTCCAAGTAAAATCGAGCTGATTAGATAAAAATAAGATCAAATTTATGTGAAAACAAATTAAAATAAGTTCACCTCAAAATAAGTAAATTGAATTAATTGTATTCAATATTAAATCAATTGAAGAGAGCTAGACCACATGAAACTTGATATAGGCAATTTCTTCCTTCACCTTCATAGTTTTATTTGGACTTCCATAGTTATGGTGAAAAGTCATATTTATTTTTAATTAAATCAAAAATTAAGTTTAATCTTAATTAAATCAAAAATTAAGTTTAAGTCTCTACACTCTCTATCATCTAGTATTTTAAATTCTACCATTTGAAAGTTATCATCTGAATTCATAAATGAATGTTGAAAATCAACTTTGTATTTCGAATTTTACTATTTGAAAGTGATTTTTGAATTCAGAAAATAACTTTCAAATTAAGAGTTTAAGAATTTTACTATTTGAAAATCAAATGTAGCTTTGACTTTTAAATTTAGAATACAAATTAGAGAATATTTTTGAAATAACAAAATTGACCCGAATCTAATGTATTTGTGTATCTGCATTTGGCGCGTTCTGAATGACTTTGTCCATCACTAACTGAAGGACTAATTTCAGGCCCTTACTTTACTTCTCTTGGGCCAAATTTTAGCCCGCAAAGTTCAATTAGCCTAAATAAGCATCCCCAAGAAAAGGTTAACAACACGGGTTCAGAAAATGGACAAATTATGTATTGTCATTAAGTTTAGGTCTGGAACATAAGCAGTGAAGCATAAAAGCAATGCATCCACATTAAACACTAATAGCACTGGATACTCAACACAAAACACAACAGAACAGAAAACATGCACAAGAATCTGAAATAGATTCTAGTAGTCCTCTTCCTCCTCCACACCGTCACCGGATTCAGCACCCACTTCCTCATAATCTTTCTCAAGAGCAGCAAGGTCTTCACGAGCTTCTGAAAACTCACCTTCTTCCATACCCTCACCCACATACCAGTGGACAAAGGCACGCTTGGCATACATGAGATCAAACTTGTGGTCAATGCGACCGAATACCTCGGCCACACTGGTGGAGTTGGAAATCATGCATACTGCTCTCTGCACCTTAGCAAGGTCACCTCCAGGGACAACGGTAGGTGGCTGATAGTTAATACCACACTTAAAACCAGTAGGACACCAATCCACAAACTGAATGGTCCTCTTGGTCTTGATGGTGGCAACCGCAGCGTTTACATCTTTGGGCACCACATCACCACGGTACATCAGGCAACAGGCCATGTACTTTCCATGGCGAGGATCACACTTGGCCATCATGGAAGATGGCTCGAAAGCACTGTTGGTAATTTCAGCCACTGAAAGTTGTTCATGGTAAGCCTTTTCGGCAGAGATAACTGGAGCATAGGAGGAAAGCATGAAATGGATTCTAGGATATGGGACCAAGTTGGTCTGGAATTCAGTCACGTCCACATTCAGGGCACCATCAAACCTCAGGGAAGCTGTCAGAGAAGAAATCACCTAATCCAACAGAAAAAAAATTCAATGAATCCACAGAATTGGTAATATTTACGATGAATCTCATTAATATGCAGATCATTACCTGAGAAACCAGACGGTTGAGATTAGTGTAAGTGGGGCGCTCAATGTCAAGGGAGCGCCTGCAGATGTCATAAATGGCCTCATTGTCCAAAAGCACTGCAACATCAGTGTGCTCCAAGAGAGAGTGAGTGGAGAGAACACTGTTGTATGGCTCAACAACAGAGGTGGACACCTGAGGAGATGGATAGACAGTGAAACCAAGTTTGGATTTCTTGCCATAATCAACAGACAGACGCTCCAACAGAAGAGAACCAAGTCCAGAACCAGTTCCTCCACCAACAGCATTGAAGACCAAGAACCCCTGGAGACCAGTGCAGTTGTCAGCAAGCTTTCTGATGCGGTCCAAGCACAGATCAACGATCTCTTTCCCAACTGATATAGATTACAAACAATAAATGTAAGAATTTATAATACCCACTTGTGATATTATAAAAATTCACATATAATACTATGTTGCGACTCACTGGTATAATGGCCACGGGCAAAGTTGTTGGCGGCATCTTCTTTGCCGCTGATGAGCTGCTCTGGGTGGAAAAGCTGACGGTAAGGTCCAGTCCTCACCTCATCAATCACAGTAGGCTCAAGATCCACAAAAATGGCACGAGGCACATGCTTTCCAGCACCTGTCTCGCTGAAGAAAGTGTTGAAGGCGTCGTCACCACCTCCAACTGTTTTGTCACTTGGCATTTGACCATCGGGCTGCATAAAAGTTATAAACATCAGCTCTCGATACATTAATACTTTTCATTATTCCTCGATTAAGTATATTCCAGCTTCTTAAAGTACAAAGCTAAAAAACTGCCAACAACGAATGAAACCAGAAGCACGGACATTATATCTAACTGCTAAAAGAACTCTCTAATCAGAATGACTTGCAAGCTTCACGTGTAGATCCAGAAAATAGAGAGCGAGACCACATTATAACTTCAAATAACAGGCATAAACAGGCCATATCACTACTAGTATGGATCTACAACCGAATTAGATTTGGAAAACGGATCTGGCAAAATAAACACTTGAAAACCCAAAAACAAAAAGAGAACAGGTCTTCAAAATAATAAAAATTAAGTTCAAAAAACTACGGATCAAAGAAAAATAAGTAAACGGATGAAATTGAAAAAGAAAATGGTAAAATTTCATTAGATCTGAGAAACGGGTATTTGCATCGACAACAGAATTACACGAAAGAAGACTATACGACACAGATCTGAATGAAAATTTAAAAAAAAAAATGTGGAGATGGAAGACTCACCCCGATGCCGTGTTCAAGACAGTAGAGCTCCCAGCAAGCATTTCCGACCTGGATACCAGCCTGACCAATGTGGATTGATATGCACTCTCTCATTTTCGCAGATTAAAACACGCGAATTTGAAACGAATTAAGAAGAGCGTAGAGAGGAAGAAGAAATGAAGAAGAAAGGCGTTTATGAAGACGCCTTCTTTGAAATCTGGATGAACGATTTTGGATTGCGGATTCCTTTTATAGGGAGATAAATGGGGTTGCTGCGCTGTCATTGTCTCTAACCAGGGTTGGTTCACGGTGCGCAAGCAATGGTTGAGCTGTCTGCATCCCATGTAACCCAACTTCGTAACCATGGTTAGTTCCCATCCTTTTTATTTTTTGAAATTTAAATATATTTTTTGCCGCCCGAGGCCAGTCCAAAACTCCCGTTGTACTGGACTGAATATTAAAAAAAAATACCCACCTGACAAAAGCGAACAACGGTAAGAAAATTTAATTTAAATAGATAGATAGATGAAAATTTAATTTAAATAGATAGATAGGTGAAAATTTAATTTAAATTTAATTTATTTTAAATTGTCTCCCTGCTATTCCTCTTTTTTAGCATTAGTAACTCATGAACTCACACTTTCCTTAGGTAAAGGAGAAAATAAATAGGTAGATGAGAACAAAAATTAAAAAATAGAAAAAAGTTATAACTTATTTTGTTGAAGAAAAAATGTGTGAAAATAAAGTTATACTTATTTGATTTGGAAAAAATATATATGCACATCAAATAAACTTACTAGTCCATGTTGTTGCAACTTCATGTCAGCTTTATCTTTCCACTTGGTCTATATTCCTTGTTTATATTTAAAGTAAGGTTTAACACCGCTTTCAATCCTAGTATATTTTGTAATTACTCAATAGTCTTTTAGTTTTTTTTTACTTAATATAATCTCCAATTTTATTAGAATAATTTAATTTAATTTCTTCCATTAATTGTCTTGATATCATTAAGATAGATAGAATTTATGCATGATGTCCTGTCACCTAAACCAAATTTTTAAACACATAATAAAAGTTGAACATTTAGAAATAGACCAAATTGAGTCGTTCTGTCAAAATTTAAGATTACGTTGAATCGGAAAAATAACACTCAAAAACTACGTTAAGTAATTGCAAAAAATGTGGGGAACAAAAATAATATTAAACCTTAAAGTAACAAAAGTACGAGTTTTTTTTTACTATAACGATATTGATGTTGTATTATTCTTTCCTACTGTATCTTACTGCTTGAGGAGGCATTTCTTGGGAACTCCTTGAGGAAGCCGTGACTGTGGATAATGATAGAATGAATCAAGTTTAATCTAAGTTTTTATCCAACTTAATTAAATTAGACTTAGCTTTTTAATTTAACAAGTCGATTCAATATGTCTTAATATATATATAAAATAATGATAATATGTCATGTATAATATGTCTTATTTATTTATTATAAGTTGAATTAGATTGAATTTATCAAACTTAGAATATATAAACTTGTTCAACCCAATTCTAATTGAATGGGTTAATATACCTCTCGTTTTTCTAATTTCCCTACCATTTCTTCTCCCCCTCCCCCTTTCTGTAGTAAAATACTTTTGCAAAACCAGAAACTCTAGTGTCCAAGTTATTTCATCTATGCAGTAACACTGCACTTAAAAACAAACACAATTTCCACTCCAATCATTCTACAAAAAAGTCCATGCCTGAAGATTACTTCCCTTTAGCCATATTTCAATTCTTTGTTCTTTGTATTTTCCTACACTATGAGCAGTTTGATGGAGGCGATTTATAATGTATACACTCAAACTTTGAACATCACATTTCATTCAATCATAACAATTACTGGAGAGATTCACACTTCCTTTATGGAGGCTGGATTTCACTTCAGTCCAGTGTCCATGTCAAATACAGCAGCAGCCTCTTGTTTCAGTAATTTTGACACTTGGTTCAGCAAAAGTACTGATAGCTATAAGAAGTCATGCTCAAACAAGAGACACTATGACTATAAGATAACAAACAATGGAGAACCCATTACTCCATGACATTAATGGTAAAGAGCTGCTTTATAATTAAACTGATAGCCTAATGCATGACAAAAATAGAAGTAGAATAACCAAAAGAAAAAGAAAAAGTATGCAAAAAATAGTCAGTTCAGAATGTCTGACGTCCCATTTAGTTGAGTAGGCAAAAAGTAGTTTAGTAGTTACCAATACAAAGTAAACCTCCACCCGCAAAAAAGAGGTAACACATGCACAGTGCTCTATTTTGGCTCATGATATTCCTTCCCATTTGCAAGAATCAAGATACAATGTCACCACGTAGTTCATGCACTTCATTGTCCATCATCCTACTATCTATGAAGTTAAATTATTACACTTACACATCACACTGCTAGCATGCCCTACAAACTAAAACTAAATTTGACTCGCTTCTAAGAAGTTTGGATTCACCATTTATCAAAACATGTTTAAGTTCAAAACCAAGTATGAAATATAGGATCGCACAAACGAATCATTATCGTAAATAACTACCCCTGGCACCACGCCAATGTTTTCTTTCTGCGGATAGGAATCGTGCGCAAACAATAACTTTTTCTAATGTCATAACATACCATCCTCATATGGTCAATTGGCTATGTTAGTAAGAAACATCACAACATTCAAATCACTTTATATTAATGACGTTATATACTGCTCTACTGTACTACAGTAATATGTACAAAGCAAAAACATGAGGTCCATACATTGTTGGAGAAAATAATCCGAGACAGTTTTATACATATGCTGGAACAGAGTTAGGCTTTGCCTTGGCATAAATTGGAAGACATGAACCAAAGCTAACACGCACAAAGACTGAAAAACAACTATGTCCTGACCACATATTTGGAATACTATCATCTTAACCAAAACATATAACTACACAAGTAAAACCGACTAAAAATTATGATTTCCCACCAGGAAAAAAAAAAAAACCGACAAACAATACTTACAAACATTATTTATTCAAAAACCAGACACTCGTGATGCACTAACTTTGCAACTTATTTTCTAAACAACTAAGGAGAAAATAGGTGAGCCATACCAAGGTTTGGGTCCCAGCACTTCACTTCATTGATGAGGAGAACTTAGCATTATGGATTGAAATCTCTCAGATTACACGGAGGAATGATAATCCGGCTTGGTTGGTATCTAGGGAATGCAACACCATAGACTGGCTGCACACCATATTCTCCACCCCAAATTGGAGCAGGAGGCATTCTAAAGGGGTTCGGTGGGAGAATAAAGTGTCTTGAAATCCCATGTCGTCGAAAAGGAACCCCTTGGGACCTCTTTTTTGTTTCCCAGGACACAGCAAACAAATCCTTGAAAAGCCACCCTCTAGTCTCTCCTTGTCCAAACTCCTCCAAATACTTCTTCTTCCACAACTCATTGCTAGTGGACAAGTATCGCAACTCTGAACAGGTGCAAGCTACTTTGGCCAAATCAACACCAGGAAGACGCTCCAAAATCAAGAGCTTAATCTCCATCGGTAACCGCATGAAACAAGGTGGAAGCTCCAATCCAGCCTTTTCACAAAGATCAATCAACAGTGGCAATGCAAGCCTATCTTTCACCAACTTCCACATTTCAAAAACTTCGTTCCCAAAGATAATTTCTTCCCCATCATTAACACTGCCTTTAGATTCAGAATTTGCCAGCATCAACTCTAATGGCCTAACATATTTACGTCTATCCAAACAAACATAATGCAACCTCGAGCCAGTATCATCAGACAACGACCCACAAACATTCACAAAATGCCCCAATGTCTGAAATCTCAAATTCACACTATGAGAAGCACCATTAACCAGAATTTCAGGCAGGGCATACCTCAACGATATCATTGAAGAAGACGCCGAAGGAGAATCATCAAGAAGGTGAAAACAACTAACCGCCATACCCGAATCCTTGTCGATTCTAACAAACCCAGATTCAAGAACCACACCGTCGACCGTAAACACTAACAACTTGAAATCACTAACGTTGTTTCCGAGGGCTTCTTTTAGAACACTTTTCACAAAGAAAGGTTCTGAATTGGGACTCACCGCCACCGCCTCATCAGATCCATCAACCATTTCGACGGTTTCCACCTCCGCAGGGTCCAAAGTCGGACACTTTTCAACGGCGGGGGTCGAGGGGGAATCGCCGGTGAGCATTTCCGGCGAGTTTTGGACGGTGGGTCGGTCGCGGGAAGCGGTTTCTGGCTTGTGGGGGAGGGTTTCGAGGGAGAAGGCGGTGGGGTTGAGAGAGTAGAATATGAGGTCGCCGGCGGCCACGCCAAGGGAGTGGAGAGAGTCGTTTGGCGAAGAGGCGCGAATTTCGTCCTTTCTGTTGAGGGAAAGGTGCAGAGAAGAGGAAGAAGAAGAAATGGTATGAGAAACGGTGTCGATGAGTTGCTGCAGAGAACATGAATTGGGGACTTCGATTTTGAGGGTTTCTTTGGATTCCAAGGATCTGAGTCTCAGTTTCATCGTGTTTGATTCTGTGTCGCTACTTCTTCCTGCCTCGGTTCTTCTTTGATGGGAGAAGGGAGAAACGTTTTGTGTCTCGCACACACTGCTTCAATTCGTTGACGGATCTTTTATATCTATCACGCTTTACCTGTGTGAGCGTCGAAAAATAAACAAACATGAATAAATCCATTTTATTATATATAATAATACTATCTGAATTTTTTTAGTTTACATATATATAAATTATAAATTGAGTTAAAAATATTACCCGAACAAATTGTCACGAGTAAAAATTAGTTTTTAAAACTGATATGAAATAGCTATTACACGTGTGAATATGATTTTTATTATTGTAACCGTTAGTGTCAAAACAATAACTTCATGGTTATCATATTGTCATGTTTTAATATTATAAAGAAGAGAACTAAAAAAATAATTATGTACACCGGTAGACCTTCTTTATCAAATATCACTAACAATTTTAATAATTAAGTACAAAATATATTAAATAAATTTTAATTTTCTAACATAATTAACATAATTTTAAAAAGAAAAAAAAAAATAAGATGAGAAACTTCATTATTAAGAAAATATTTATTTTCTATTTATAATCTGCTACCTATAACCTACTACCTATAATTTGTTACCTATAACTTGTTGTATATAACCCGATACCTAAATCCTACTACTTATAACTTGGTATCTATAATCTGATACCTATAACCTGCTACCTATAACCTGCTATTTATAATCTGATACCTAATGCCTATAACTTGGTACCTAAAACCTAATACTTATAACTTGTTACCCAAAACCTAATACTTATAACTTGTTGTCTATAACCTGATACCTAAAACCTACTACTTATAACTTGCTACATATAACCTGTTACTTATAACTTGATACTTGTAACCTGATACCTATAACATGTTACCTATAACCTGCTACCTATATCATGTTACTTATAACCTGCTACCTAATACCTATAACTTGGTACCTAAAACCTAATACCTATAACTTGTTACCCAAACCCTAATACTTATAACCTGTTGTCTATAACCTGATACCTAAAACCTATAACCTGGTACCTAAAACCTACTACCTATAATCTGTTACCTAAAACCTAATACCTATAACTTGTTAACTAAAACCTAATACTTATAACCGGTTACATATAACCTACTACTTATAACATGTTACATATAACCTGCTACATGTTACATATAAACTATTACATGTTACCTATAACCTGCTACCTGCTACCTGCTACATGTAACCTGTTACATGTAACCTGCTACCTGTAACTTGCTACCTATAACCTGTAACCTGCTACATGTAACATGCTACATCTAACCTGCTACCTGCTGCCTGTAACCTGCTATCTGCTACCTGTAACTTGTAACCTGCTACCTGCTACCTATAACCTGTAACCTGCTACCTGTTACCTATAACCTGTAACCTGCTACCTGCTACCTGTAACCTGTCACCTGCTACCTATAACATGTAACCTGCTACATGTTATCTGCTACTTGCTGCCTGTAACCTGCTGCCTATAACTTGCTACCTGTAACCTGCTACATACTACATGTTACCTATTACATGTTACCTGTTACCTGCTACCTGTAACCTGCTACCTACTTCCTGATACATGTAACCTCTAACCTGCTACTTGTAACCCATAACCTACTACCTGATACATATAACCTTTAACATGCTACCTATTACCTATAACCTGTAACCTGCTACCTGTAACTTGTAATCTGCTACCTGTAACCTGCTACTTGCAACATGCTACCTGTTACTTGTAACCTGCTACCCGTTACCTGCTACCTGTTACCTGTTACCTGTAACTTGCTACCCGTAACCTACTACATGTAACATGCTACCTGCTACCTGCTACCTGCAACTTGCTACCCGTAACTTGTTATTTGTAACCTGCTACCTGTAACTTGTTACCTGCTACTTGCTACATGTTACCTGCTACCTATAACCTGTAACCTGCTACCTGCTACTTGTTACCTACTGCCTGTAACCTGCTACCTATAACCTGTAACCAGTAACTTGCTACCTGCTACCTGTAACCTGCTACCTGCCACCTACTACCTGTAACCTGCTACATGTTATCTGTTAACTGTTATCTGCAACCTGCAACCTGCAACCTGCTACCTATAATCTGTAACCTGTAACATGCTACATGTAACTTATAACTTGCTACTTGCTACCTGTTACCTGCTTCCTGCTACCGGCTACCTACTACCTGTAACCGACTACCTGCTACCTGCTATCTACTACCTGTTACCTGTAACCTGCTACCTGGTACCTATTACCTGCTACCTGGTACATTTTACCTGCTACCTGTAACATGCTACCCGTAACCTATTACCCGCTACCTGCAACCTGCTACCTGTAACCTACTACCTGTAACCTGCTACCTGTAACCTGCTACCTGTTACCTGTTACCTGCTACCCACTACCTGCTACCTGTAACCTGTTACTTGCTACCTGTAACCTGTAACCTACTACATTCTACCTGCTACCTGTAACTTGCTACCTGCTACCTGTAACCTACTATCTGTTACTTGCAACCTGCAACCTGCAACCTGCAGCCTGTAACCTGTAACCTGTAACCTGCTACCTGTAACCTGCTACCTGTAACCTGTGACCTGTAACCTGCTACCTATAACCTATAACCTATTACCTGCTACCTGTAACCTACTACCTGCAACCAGCTACATGTAACCTGCTACCTGCTACTTGTAACCTGAACTGCAACCTGCTACCTATTACCTTCTACCTGTTACCTGCAACCTGCTACCTATAACCTGCTACCTGCCATCTGCAACCTGCAACCTGCTACCTGTAACCTGTAACCGACTACCTACTACCTGTTACCTACAACATGTAACCTGCTACCTGCTACCTATTACCTGCTACCTGCTAACACAATGAACATCATTATATTAAAACAATTACGCCATATGTTGTTTCATTATGAGGACTTACAAATCACTAATCTTAATTTGTCACTAATATAAAACTAAGCAAAAGGAATATAATAATGAAGAAAAAAAATAATAGGATTAAGATGAGAAACTCCTTTAACAAACCCTAGGAAAATATATATTTTCTAATCCCTTCACATTTTCCGCAACAATGTCGACATCATAAAGCATTCATCCTCCCTGTCGACGCCACATCAACAATAACATCAAGATAGTCTACAAAACTTACATTGGCGGTCCAATTAAAGTGTTCCTTGTCATAGGTCCTTCATCATCTCTCCCTTTTTTTCTTAATTTCTTTATAAATTTGTTCTTAAACGAGAAAGAAGGTCGTGAACATCCATGCAGCACATTTGACAATCGCGGGTATCGAAACTATGTACTTGTGCAAAATCTTAATGTTTTTATTTATTAAAGTAACGATTTTAGATAATCTACTTCTCTATCTTCTTTCTCCTCTTTCGCCTCTACTAGCGGCATGAAAATGAAAAACAGAGTAAAAATAAATAAAAATGAGGAGCATGAACAATTAAATAATCTGAATTTATACAACCTGCGTTCATTGATTATAACAAAATAAACAACAATTTAGTCTCTTTATCTCAAACTTCTCTCAAACTTTTCTTTTTTATGAAGATTCTCTTCTCAAAGTTTTCTTTTGTAGTGTGTTTTTTTTGTCAGTTATAGGAAGTTAAGTAACTGCCTATCAAACCAATTCAAAAGTTAAACTTGACTCATTCTTCTCAAATAATAAATGTGGTGCACTTCTCTTAGACAACTTTTTTCAAAATTAATATTATTTATTTTTTAGTTTTAAATTTAAGTAATTATAAAATAATTTTTTAAAACCAAAAAACTGTTTTGTTAATTGTTGAAATTACAAAATGATAAAATAACCAAAATAAAATAATAAAATAAAATATTAATAAGAATAAAATAGAAATAAATTTGTAACAATAAAAAAGAGTTATAATGGGAAATTCTTTTTACTTATATGAGGTCTTTCTGCATATTATTATTCTAAAGAAATAAAATTGTTGTTAACGAAATTTTTATTAATTTATACCAATAATCAAATTGTATAAAACATATTATTTGTAATTTGTTAAAAATTTTAAAAATTACAAATTTTATTTAT
>Ga0123341_1004348_pt1 | contig 12426 bp, 15 predicted proteins | sample Turbeapinknodule_FD_89959 | JGI IMG/M metagenome (GOLD analysis project Ga0123341, IMG submission 89959) | Root nodule microbial communities of legume samples collected from Mexico - Turtle bean Mexico pink nodule | ecosystem: Host-associated > Plants > Roots > Nodule | place: Mexico: Nepantla... | reverse complement strand
TTGTACATACAATTTACTATTCCGAGGAATCATAACTTCAAAGCAAACGTGATAATTGTTTTTGATGGTTATAGAATTAATTCTGATGCGGCCCAAATCTGTCCGAATAACACGCGTAGTGTGAAAACCCATAATATCCAAACAAAAGCACTAAATTCTCGTCCTCTTCCAATATTTAAGGTTTTAATAACAGCACTAACAAACAAAGCATCGCAACAAAAAAAAAAAAGAAAAAAAAGAAAGTAAAAAACACAAGGAACGTGCCCATGACGAGTTCAACTACTTTCTCTCTCTCTCTCTCTGTCCACGATGAACCAAATTGATTACAAAATTAATTAGCATAATCGGCATCAGAAAATTGGTTCCAAACCCGCATACATGCACTCTTATCCCTACCTTTAACTCTTTCGGGTTTTTTTTCCTTCTCTTTTATATTCTTTGTTATGAAGTTACTCGCTCCGGGTTCCATTGCCTTTCGTTCTTGTTCGTTTTCATGGAAGACCCATTTCTCTGGTCCTCTTTCTACGCCTCTTTTTCTTTTAAGGGAAGTTGAGGGAATGATTGTGGAGAATTAATGGTTTTTATTATTTTTTTTCTTTTTGTTCTTTTGGGTTTGGAAATTGGAGCAGGTGCTAGTGGGAAATTTGGAGAAGAAGGTTTTGGTGATAAGAAGGGGTTGGAGGGTGTTGTTTATCTTAATGGGGAAAGGTGACGGTGGACGCTGCATTTTTTCTCTTACGAGTTTGCAAATTGGGTATGTTTTCTTTCTTTCTTTCTTTTTCTTTTTTCTTTTTTGTATTCATGATTAGCTCAGATGATGTGCTATCACGGTTTTATTTTTTATTTTTTTATCACATGATTAACGAATGTGTTCTGTTGTTAAATTGATACTGGATTGAATGTATTTATTTGTTTACTTTTCCGGTGAAAGGGGTTGGATTTTATTTGATGATGCATGATGCGTTTCTTTTTCTTCCCCCTTAGTTTATCAATTACTATTTATGAGAAAAAAGTATTACTTCCACCCCCTCTCTTTTTGTATTTTTAAATTAAACTTTGTTGGTTCTTTCATGATCATGACCTCTGTACAGCGTTGTGCGTCTTTTTACTTTTTTTTTGGATAAATTTGTATATGAAGTTTGAGTTCACTGATGCTGTTTTATAGTCAATATCTGCAAATGGTGACCGTGCTGTTTTAGAGAAAAATATGATGTTCTGAACTCTGTTGCCAGTTTACCTGCATTGATTAAAATCAGTTAAAAATTGATGAATTGAATAATTTTTTCTGGTTTCTGAAGATGCAATGGATCAGGAACCGTTTTGGCAATGGCCTTTATTTAATTTTCAGTTCTCATTGTGTGTAGATTGTCATATTGCAAGTCACTTTTTACATTATGTTGTATAATATATCGTGTGGGACAATTGGAAAATGTGGAAGTGCAATTGTTATTGCTTCTACTCAACCTTAAGTTACGGCAAGTTAATGATTTTGCATGTAAAATTTTTCTTTCGCTAGCCAAAATTTTCTGTCATAGCTGGGTGGTCGTTATCTGCTGTATTTGAATTGATATGCTGGGTTAGCAGAGTTTTTTTTTTTTGTTTCTATTTTTCTTGTGCTGATTTATTTCTTCTTTGTGATGTGTATTCTGCAGAGATTTGCAATCTTATTTTGCAGATCTTAGCCTTTTCCTTGCAAATGATAGCAAAAAAATGTATATTTTGGTTGACAACAGACCATGGTTGACTGACCTTGGTTCACGGGGCATACACATTTGGCAATTAATGGTTACTAAGGTTAGTAAAATCAGTTATTTAATGTGATTTTCAAGTAGCTGTTGTCTTAGAATAAGAATTATATATATTTTTTTTATGTTTTTGCAGTCAAGGCTATCTCCCTTTGCATATTCCAAAGCTCGAAGAGAGAGGAAGGAAGTTTGTCCTCAATCAAGCTCAACCAATCCAAAGAAGTTTATGAGATGGTTCTCATTGATTGAAGCGGTGGTGTTGTCAAAGAAGAGAGCTTTGTTGCCTGTGAAAAATTTAAGGAATTCTTTACAATTGAGCAGTGAGCTTCATAGAACTCTTTATGGTTTTATCGTATTTGAAGTTGCATGGACTAGTGTTCGTGGTATCAACTACTATAATGAGCTTCAGGTACTGGATCTCTTTGGCATGTTCTTGTTATTTTCTCAGTAGATTCTATACGATATCATTTATTGATTTATTTCATTTGTTTTGCAGACTGATACATCACTGGCTATAGAAGCTAAACTGATGAAAAGATGGGAATTTGACAGTATTGCTCAAGCTGCAAGCTGCATGTCTTCATGGTTTTCAGGAACCCCTTCTGAACAGATGCTTCTAAAAGAACACCTGGATTCTGCCTCAGGTGGTGATTCGGATTCTCATAATTTCTTTCTTACCTAGTGTGCATAATGCATATGAACTGTAGCATTTGTATTTCATGTGAGTAGAAATATAGTAATGTATGAAGAGATGCATGCACCTATTTGTATTTCATGCAAGTAGAAATATACTTATGTGTAGGAAGACATGAATGCATGCATCTCTTGCACATGCACTCACTTATCTGATAGAAAATTCCTGTATGTAAGTACTTAACACTCAGATTGTGTTAATAATAAGACCCTGTATATGCAGAGATATTACCTTGTTTGAATAGGAAATAAAGGGGAACGGAAGGATCTCATCCCCACTTAATCTTCCCTCTTAGCATCCAATCTTCTTTTTCCTTTTGCGGGGTGGGGGTATGTGGACTAGTGACACCTTTATATTTTATTAAAAGCTTTTAAACTTTTCCATTCCTGGCTTTTTAAAGTCATCATAACCCTTTATACCCCGTGTTTCATCCTTTTCATTTTTTTTATAAACCATTGTTTTGTTGTGGCTATCAACTTCCAGCACAGATAGCCTAATTGTAAAAGGTATCACATTCTAACTGACATTATAGAAACTAAAGGCTATAGAAATTCTTTAAATTCTTAACCAATGAGTTTTCGATGAACATTACTTATTTGTCTGCAACTTTAACAGGGGAAATATTTTATGATGCTAGTGAAGATTTTTCTGGTGATGTATCCATTGATGATGATGACAACGATGATGATAGTGTCTGCAGAAATGTCACTGTTGAAGATAGGTTAGGTACCAATGTTGCAGTATATTCTGATGATCCAGAAGAGACAGCAGATATGCTACACACACCTCCTCCTTCTGGACCTAATAAGAGAAGAAAATTAATGAATTCCTTTAGTGCTGGAGTTGAGGCTGATAGCTACTCTGCAGCTGAAATTGATGACTCTACCTCTAGCTGCTTTTCCGATGATACAGCTGAAGCCAATCAAGATGATTCAGTTGAAACCACTCAAGAAGATGCAGTTAAAGCAACACAATATAACGATGTTCTACTGTTATTTAGGTTTGATGATCATGACCTCCCATTTAAATTAAGGGAGATCATTGTATCTGATCTGCGATTGCTTACTTTGTTGGAGGCTGGTCTTCCATCTTGGGTCATCTTCCTTCAGTCATATCCAGTGTTATGCAATCTTTACCGTCCTTGGATGTGCCCACTTGCAAGACTTTTGTATGTTTTGATATCATTTGTTACTGTTCTCATTGGATTCTATGATTTATACAAAAATGTTCCTGTTCTTAAGGTAACTGCATCTCGTATATGTGGGCCTCTTCTTGATTGGATTGAAACCTGGGAGATGGTTTCAAGGGTCAAATACTTAGGGACGATGCTGTTTCTACATAACTTCCAAAAGGCTGTTAGGTGGTTTCTTGCCTTTTCACATGCTATGCGGTCATTCTTTTCAGTTCTTGTTCAACCTCTTGTAGAATCACTGGTGGAGATTTTTGGATTTCTTCTCCCAACCTTAAAGTTTCTGTTTGAAATAGCCGAAAGCATCTTTTCTGTCATTTGGCTTGTAGTTGATACTTCTTTTGATATAGTGGGAAATGTACTGGAGCTATTCTTTTCACCATTTTGGTTTGTCTTCAATGTTGTTTGGGGCATTGGTAAGTCATTATATGTTTTAGTTTTCTGGTACTTTGTGTTATCTGCTAAGTTTATACTTGTTTTTGGCAACATAAATTGTCATCTGATATTCTACTAACTCCCTCGATTTACCTTTTTTTTAAATATACTGCAGCTACATGTATCTTATATCCGCTATTTTGGGTTCTCTGGGAGTTACTATATGCTCCTGTTCGTCTTGTCCTGATGATATTCAGTTTTGTGCATTCCACATGTTCGTACATTTGTAATACATTTGGCAACATGTGGCAGTTTGTTAGTAGCATTTTCCAGTTTGCAGCGTCTTCTGAAGCCACAGTGAGTGCCTCTGAAGTATCCATGTGGCGAACTCTTTGGAACGATCTTTTTTCCCAGGTTGTAAGATGGCATTTCAATAGTATTTTGGATGTCAGTGGTTTTCATTAAAGACTATCCTGATTTGGTATATTTTTCTTTTTCCTTTTCCAGATTTTCCGTGCTCTCAAGAGCATAGTCTATGGGTTTGTTGCCTTCTTCACAGCCTGCAATAGGCATCGACTAAGGTACAATATTCTGTTTTCAAAATGAAAGAACATAAAATGACATTTCAAGTAAAAGGTTGGTCGTGTGATGGTTGAATTATGTATTATAGCTTAAAGGACAGTGGTTAGTAAACTTGTCTTTAACAATTGTGGCTAAGGGTAATTTTGGTCAATGATCAATTTTCATTTTAAGAGTAAGCTGTTGACGGTCAACTGTAAATATTATTCATGTGTACTTTGTTAAACTCTAGGAAATAGATAAACATTAAGTTGAGACCATGTGTTTATGAGACAACACAAGTGCTTTATTTACATTAAAAAAAGAAATCAATATAATAAATAGAGGAGACTTGATACCCTCTAATAACAAAGATATGATACGAAAATAAATAAAAATATTCCTAATAATATATATATATATATATATATAATTTAGATATTCTTGATCATATAGGATTAGTTTTGTACTTGTATAATTATAACACTCTCCCAAAAGTTGGAGCATATAAGTCGTATGTGTCTAGCTTGCTGTAAATATAATCGATAATTGGTCCTCTTAGAGACTTGGTGAATATGTCAACCAACTATTCACTAGAGTTGACAAATCTAGTGTTGTCTCTCTAGAATCCAATTTTTCTTTTATGAAATGACAATTCACCTCAATATATTTGGTCTCTTGAAAGTTAGGAGTAGAGGCGATGTGTAATGCATTGCCTAGTTGTCACATACAATGTGCATTTTGAGAACTTTCTTCAAATTTGAGCTCTTTAAGGAGTTGTTTTAGCCATATGAGTTCACAGGTGAGTAATGCCCTTGCCCTGCATTTTGCTTTTGCACTTGATCTTAACATTTTGTTTCTGCACTTGATCTTAACATTTTGTTTCTTTTCCGCGATACTAAATTACCTTCATCAAGAACACTATACCTTGAAGTAAAGCTTCTATCATTTGGTGACCTTGCCTAGTCAACATCAAAATACCCAACAAATAGAGTATTTTCCTTATCTTCATAATTGTGGTCTCTCCTAGGAGCCTTCTTAATATACTTTAGGATCTATACAATTGAATCCCAATGGTATTGACAAAGAGAGTTTGAAAGTTGACTTACTACACTCACCACAAAGGCGATGTTAGGACGAGCCAGTGAGTTAATTTAGTTTACCAACTAACCTTTTGTATCTCCCATGATCAAAATATGGTTCTCCTTGGTTAGGTACAAGTTTTACACTCGGATCCATTGGTGTATCCAAAGGCTTTACATTTATCATCCCTGTTTCTTCTAGAAATATCGAGAGCATACTTGCTCGAGGCCATATAGGGAATTGTGTGGACAATGTCCCATATTAGACGACTCTCCCTGAGAAACGAATCATGTAGAAATGCATTCTTTTTATGTTAAACTGAAATAGAGTCCAGTGGTGAAGAATTGCAATGTAAAAAAAGAGAAGTTGAATAGATATCATTTTGACAACAAGAGAGGAAGTTAGTATAATATTGATAATATTGATCATAGATTTGTGTGTATCCTTTGCCAACTATCTGAGTTTTACAACAATCAATATTACCAATAGGTCTTATTTTAAGAGTATACAAACATCAACGCCTAACAATTGATTTTCCAGTTGGAAGAGGAAGTGCTAATATAATTTTACCGTAGATTTGCATGTATCCTTTGGTGACCAATTGAGCTTTACAACGATCAATATTACCATCAAATCCTTATTTAAGAGTATAAAACCATCTACACCTAACAATTGATTTACCAGTTTGAGGAGGAACCAACTTCCAAGTACTGCTAGTTTAAAGGGCACATATCACCAATCATTGTTTGTTGTCACTCCGAGTGAGATAAAACTTAATCTGAACATATAGAAATAGGAGTAGAAGATAAACAGGACAAACAAGTATAATGCATTGTGGAAAGATGATAACTAGGGTTTGTATAGTTGGAAGAAGGGTTATGGGTAACTGATGAGTATCTATTCGAATAGCAATTGAACAATCATTTTAAGAGGAGATTGAATTTGATAAGGGAGGTGGTGTTAGGGAAGGATTAGGTATGACCTCCTTTATATTGTCAAAAATGGATCCTGTTGTGAAATTTCAATAGGGAATGACATTGATATACCTTAAGAGGTGTTGGGGAAGCATCTTAAGTCATGGTAGAGTCAACTGGTGGTAATGAAAGAAGATTGACGGTGATGGGTAAGTGACTATATATGTTGTCTTTAGAATAAACAATTAATATGAGCAAACTCAAAGAAAGAAACGTTAACATATACAAAATACCAATGAAGATCAAGAGAGAAACATTGATACCCTTTTTGAGTGATAATATCTCATGAAGATACATTTGAATGATCGAGGAGAAAGTTTATTTCAAATAGGTGTGAGGTTATGCACAAAATATGTGTTACGAAAAAGAGGTGGAGGAAGCGGAGTGAGGGAAAAAGAAAAACTAGGGTACCCGATTATTAAGGACAATTGATGGCATTTGGTTCACGAGATAACATGTTGTAAGGACAATATCCCTTCAAAAGTGGTGAGGAAGATGAATATGATGAAGTGTTCTAGTAGTTTCAATAAGATGCTTGTTTTTTGCGTTCAACTACTCCATTGTCGTTGAGATGCATGAGGAGTTGAGATGCATGAGGACATGAAGTTTGATGAAGGATACCATTGGATGCAGGAATTGATAGAAATGGTTAGACAAATATTCACACGCATTGTCACTATGAAAAATACCTATAGAGATATCAAATTGTGTTTTGATTTCATTAAAAAGGTTTTGAAATATTGATTCTTTATTAACCAAATCTAAGTACATCTAGAATAATTACCAACAAAGGTAGTACCAATATTTAAAATCAGTAGGGGTAACAATATAGGAAATACCCTAAATATTAGTAAACTAAAGAAATAGGAGGCAAAACTCGTTTGTTAAGATTATTGGGAAAAAAAAGACTGATGAATATGTTTTCTTAACTAAAATTACTCACAATTCAAAGTAGATAAATGTTTTAAACTTGGCACCATCTTTTGGAATTTTGTAAACCTATGACATCCTAATTATACTTGAATCATCATTAGAGAGACTCTTGATGCACATACTGATGCTCATGGAGAGAGATAGTAAAGGCCATTTTACTCAAATGCCAATCGTTGAGCTCGCTATTTGATCTTGGAGAACATTATTTGTAGTGAAAGTGAGGATAACATCATGTGATTTAGTCAATCGGATAATAGACAATAAATTAAAAGGAAAATTAAGGATATAAAGAACAAAGTCAACAATTACAGATGGAAATGTTAGGTAGTACCAATGTGTCAAGTTTGTGTTTGTGAACCATTGGTAGCAGTTATAAAAGACAAATTGGCAGCAATAGTAAAGGCAGAGAAAAGAGAATGAGAATGATTACAAAAAATGTAATCAGTTGCACTTAAGTCAATGATCCAAGGGCTAAGGGAAGGAGATTGAGAAGGACAAGCAAATGAATTTCCAGTGTCATCGAAGCAGTGGATTGGTGTGTCGCACACCATTTGATAAAGTCTTCAAATGTTGTTGGAATTAGGTCAGTCGGTAATGTAGGAGCAACATGTGACTCAAAAGTAGATATTTAGGCCATATTATTTTGTGAACGAGGGGTTTTCCATGCAGCTTTCAACACATCAATTATATGTCTAATACGGTGACAATGTTCACATTTTGGATGATTTTTAAATTACTTGTGTGAGAGCATAATTATTACTCTTGTGATGTAGTGTTTTCCTGCTGAAGAAGTATGTGTCAGAATGTTTATTTTTTGAGGAACACAAAGAGCGTAGATGGTGCAGAAGTCATAGTAGGGTTTATTGGTGATCCCAAAATCTGAGCACGAGTTGCAACATACTCTTGTTGCCAGCCATACAAGCCTGGGGTCATAAAGAAGGTACTGTGGTTCTGTCTTCACATTTGCAAATAGTGGAAGGAGCTCATTAAAATCATGTAAGGCAACATGAAGCCGCCCAAGATAAGCAGACACATGACCTTCAAAATATTGTGGAGCAAGAAGTGACAAGATATATTGGCACATGCCATACAAACATTGTGTGCCTTTGGTATAACGAGCATGAGCCTCACTCCAAACTAATGAACACATCTCGTGGAAATAGGAAATAGGTTTGAGTGTGAATAATGGATTGAATAATGCTATAGAGTTGAGCATCAATCTTTATCCAGTGTTCTCAATATTTGTAAGAATGCATTTAGAACTAATAGAGATGGGATTTGTAACCTAACCTACATAACCAAAACCTGATTTGGAAGCCCAAGTGGAATAGTTAGACCCGTCTATCTTCTGAATACTAACAATATGGTTAGAATAGACGAAAGAATCTATTCTAGAGATTAATGTGGTGTTTGAAGACATTTTTTTTCTTTCTCCAAAGCTAAAAACGAAATAAAATAACCTAAGGAGAGGGACAAATAGATTAGACCACCAAACAAACTCCAATGGAACCACCACCACATGGGTAGGAACAAACTGAGGAGGCAACTTGGGTGAAGGTTGGTTGGCCATAGGCGGCGTTGGAATAATGAACGTGAGCTTGGAAGAAAGGTTCACAATAAAAAATTCCTTTGGAGACAATGAGTAGCGATTCACACATGTCATTGATGTAAAAAAATCTATTTGATGGAGGGATAGTACTTGATAATCCCACAAAGTTGAACATTAATTTTACTCCATCTAGACCGGTCAGGCCTAAGAATCATAATTACTACTATTTGACTTGTTAGTTACGGTAGGGCAATGACAAAGTTGGTGAAAATAGATGCATTAGGTTTGGAGTCGACCTGGATTTGCCTCAGATTAAGAGGCAAATAAGCAAAGAGTGTGAAAAACAGGTAGATAGAGAATAACCAACCCAACAAATAATATCTAGCCAATAGTGGTGTTGGAATTGAAGGAGGAATACATATGAAGAACGAACATAGTAGGGCAAGTTTGGTCGCAAAAAGACTTGTTCGTATTGAAACATCGAATGAGCTGCCATGCGCTGCGAAGGTGGCAGTGGAAAATTAAAAGTTGCAAGAGGGTTGGAGTGCGTGAGGGCCAAAGTGAGTTGTCTGTGGGAAGAGTCATTGCCAGGGTTTGTCGTCACACGACATGGTGATGCTGATGATGGTCATCAATAATGTAAAGTGACGTTGTTGGCCGTGAATAGTGTAACACAATAGGAAAAAAAACAGAAACCAAAAAACATATACAATTTGTAGAAAGTCTAAACCTATGAGTAGTGAGTCCTTAAGGAAAGCACAAATTAGGATTCCCTTCTGGTTAGACTCTTGATATACTATGTTGAGAAGACACATGAATTATGTGTTTATACAACATTCGTGCTATTCAATTTTATGGGGAGAAGAAAAATTACAGAATAATTAATTACCCTATTTTAGGCTGATAACATGAATACAGAATCAATATAAATGATCCTAATATCGTTAATTACTATATACATTAGATTCTAAAATCTACAAGATTCTAACAATATGAAATAAGGAAATTGGGAGATGTGGAAATAAGTCTTTTTGATCTGTTAGGATATTCCCACATATATTTATTATCTATAACACTAATAGTTCTGAACAGTCACCAATCAATGAAGTAATGTATGTGTCTAACCTTGATTTGACATGATCATTTGCAGCATCTATAATCATGTACAGGAGTTTATTCGAAGATTATATCGTACGTTCCAAAGATCACGGCAACATAACTCTGGAGATCGTGGGAAAAATATTTCGACACTGAGTTTGGTGAGAACTCTTAAATTGAGTGCGATGCAATTCTTGTATAATAACAAATTCTTGTTCCATGCTGATTTGATATTTATTTCTGAAGGTAGGTGATGATTATGTTTGGGCAAAACTAGCTAATTGAATGATTTCAAAACGGACTGCATAAAACAAATCAGTAACATGTTGCTTCTAGGAAATTTAGCTATCAAGTCCATGTTACTTGTACTAGTTTGTTGTTGAAGAAATTTTCAAAATCCAAATGTCTTTGATGGCATTCCTTGGTACTTTCATGTTGCTTTTGTGTGGAAATAAACTATCATTTCAAACATTTAATAATCCTCAACGCTTGTTGTGCAGGCGGAAGAAAAGAAGCACGTTTGATTGTATTGGACAACAAATTTGACATCTTTGACGATCCTAACATCAACACAACACGTCACTTTCGGTAAACTAAATAGATTACCGATGACAATTTAAAATTTTTTTTTCTTCGTAAAATTTTGATTTTACCTTTTCCCCTCTCAAGTTCTCCAAGTTTCTTTCCTACATTTGTCTATTTCTTGATGAGTTTGATAGTCCAAACTAGATTATGTACACTATGTACATTACACTTGTAAATTGTACTCAAATGTATATTTTATATATATATAAAGGTATCAATCAAGATACTATGAGAGTATGACATTCCTACTAGATTGGTACTTTATATGACCCTAGATGATATTTATTATTATAAAAAAGGGATACAAACATGTGGAGTAAACTAAAACCCATGTAGTCAAGAAAATCTATACTTGGATAAATCAAACTATTTCTAAAATAAATCTTGCTTCAGACAAGAAAGGCATATTTTCAAACCGGGACCAACTTTTGTTTCAAATCCACACCCAAACTTGCTAAACTATAAACACACTCTGAAAGCACTCATGGCAAGACAACATTTCCATCTGCTTTATAGCATCAAAGAGCAATATTGGGTTTAGTGAAGGATGAAACTACTAACATGGTCAAGCCATAAAGAAGTGCAACCATGAACCACAACCAACTTGATAGCAAACATATAACCTATAATCTCAACATTCAGAGCACTATCAATTCTAAGATATGAAGAGAAGCTACATATGTATTCTGCTTTGCTGTCTTTGAAATACCATGTAGTAGTACATCTATCCATATGAGATTTTGCCTAATCAGTATCACAATTTCAAAAAATTTAGGTATTCCTTTTATTTTCATACAAAGGACCATGCCCTTGAGCCTTTTTAAGGTATCTTAAGATGCAAATGACAACATTCCAATGATCAATACGAGGATTTGTATAAATTGACTAACAATACCCATTACAAAAGATAGATAAGGTAAAACATATTTCTTTTGAGAAACTCCAATGCCTTCCTTTGATTGAGCCACTTCATTACTTTTTGAGACTTCCTAGGTTTTTGGTCTGAAAGTGATTTCATAAGTGTTCCTTTAACTATGAGATTCTAGTAGCATCATTCCTTTGATAATTATGTTATCAACATATACAATTAAGTAAACACATTTTCCAGGAGAGGTATGATGATTGATAAGTAGCTGATGATTTGCCTCACTACGTTTCATTCCAAAAGTTTGAACAATGTGACTAAATTTTCCAAACAAAACACAAGGAGATTATTATTATTTTTTTTTTTATCAGCAACACAAGGAAATTACTTGAGACCATAAAGACACCGATGTAACTTACAAACTAGGCCAGACTCCCTCGAGCAACAAAACTAAGAGGTTATTCTATGTAAATATCCTATTCTAGATTACCATGATTTTTTTTTTTTTACATCTAGTTGGTGGAGATGGCAACGGGAGAAAATGTATCACCATAATCAAGATATAAATATGATATATCCTTTGTCCACCAATTTAACTTTGAGGTTACCAACTTCTCCATTTCAGCCATCTCTAGAAAGAGAAACTAAGTCTCATCTACCATTATGTTCATGAGCATGCATTTCAATCTTTCTTCTTATTATTACTATATTATAATTATTATTACTTTATTTTATTATTATAATCATTATTACTTTATTTTATTATAATCATTATTAT
>Ga0123341_1004347_pt1 | contig 12426 bp, 8 predicted proteins | sample Turbeapinknodule_FD_89959 | JGI IMG/M metagenome (GOLD analysis project Ga0123341, IMG submission 89959) | Root nodule microbial communities of legume samples collected from Mexico - Turtle bean Mexico pink nodule | ecosystem: Host-associated > Plants > Roots > Nodule | place: Mexico: Nepantla... | reverse complement strand
CTCTCTCTCTCTCTCTCTATATATATATATATATATATATATATATATGGGCATTTGTAAAATTTTGAAATTTAAACAATGTTTTATTCCTGTTATCTCTTTCTCTTTGCTGAGGCAGGCTAGCTTATGGAAATCAGATAACATGCCAAAATGCTATGGTTAGTATTTGATTGTGTTATTATTATTATTGTCATGACTGAGTGGATTCGTTTTGCAGTTATCTGCTGCTAAATACCTTTTTTTCCCCAAATTTATATATTTTTTTGTATATATGTTGCTAAGGATTTAGGAGTCATTTGCTTGCTTTGCACATGCAAGTTGCTATATTAGGAAGCTTACATTGCAGCAATTTTAAAACTTTTATCTGGTTGCTGATTACTAGTAGAGCTTGACTTGTCATGTTTGAGTGCTCTTGTGCTCTGTTTGCTTCAAGCCCAAAGGCTTTTTGCACACAAGGTGTGCTGAAAACCATTTAACATAAGCTTTTAGGTTAGTTTGTTTCTCAAAAAGAAGTAATAAGAAGTTAGAAAATTACTAGTCATGATGCCAAGTCTAAGAACATAAAGTAACTCAGAGATGCATTGATGTACTACTTTGTTGGGACAGAATGACATATTAATCAGTCTTTGACTTTTTTATGTCATGTAGATTTTGATCAAGGAATAAAAACCAGCTTGAATATACAAGCATTATCCCATTTACCAGATCGTAGCAAAGTCAATATAGTTGCTACTCAGAATGAGAGTAGCCTCTTTTCAAGTTCTCTGTCGGAGTTGTTTAGCAGGAAATGTAAGTTTTATTTGCCTCTTAATGTATGTTTCGCCTACTTTGAGTGGATAAGTAATTGAGGTTCTACTGTTCTAATTTAAATTCTAAAATGAGTTTTTTGTATCTGCACCAAAAAGGGAGAATTAGTTCTGATTTTTCCAAACAGGTTGTATACTATGGTTTCTAAAGAAAACTACCAGCTAAAATGCCTTTGTATGACTTCTATTGGTGCAGTGAGATCATCAGCAAATAATGCTTTATATGGGCATTCTGTTGACACTGTTGCTTCCCACTACGAGGAAGAAAGACTTTTTGACTCTCTTGAAGAGCTTGAAGCTCAAATTATAGGAAATCTACTCCCCAGTGATGATGATTTACTTTCTGGAATGACAAATGAACTTGAGCTCGATCACATCATCCAAGACAGCTCTGGTGATGACATGGATGAACTAGATATTTTCAGTAGTGTTGGAGGGATGGATTTAGGAGATGATAATAGTCCATCTTCTGGACAAAAGAATTCTGAAATCCTTGATGGAGCTTGTAACAGTCAACTACGAAATGGTGAACAGCCTTGCCATAAACACCCTTCTAGAGCATTAGTTGTGAGAAACACTAAAAGTGATGTTGAAGATTCTGAATTGAGGTCTCTTTTTGAGGTATGCTTTTGCTGTTTTCTTGTCCTTTTGTTTGTATAGACACATTCTTTATTCAGAATTTCAAATTAAGTTCAAACTAGTTTATGCATAAACTAAGTTGTCGAAACTTTTCCATATAGTTTTTAAAAGTTTTAATTTTAACTCTTGTATAAACTAATTTTAGTTTATGGATGAGCCCTTTGTATTTTCTTAAAAAAAAGTTCTCCTAGAACACAGAAGCTCATCCAATCGTGTACTATAATTATTGGTCTTTTTGATAATGCTACAACGTACTGTGCTGAGAATCAGATTCCTCGTAACACTTAAAAGTATTTGCTTGTGTTGAGTTCGATAGTGACATCTTGCTTGTGGAACAAATTTTATCAGGATAGTCCTTCCAAGAAAGATATGAATCAGGGCACCCTTCTGGTCTTTTTGTATGATTCATCTATTTCGAATAATGAGCTTCACCGTATATTTAACATATACGGGGAAATCAAGGAGGTGAGTTTGTTACCAATCAATTTATTGCACAAATATTGATCAGAACAATTTTTTAGTGTCTGGTTGCTGACTATCTTGAACTGCAGATTCGTAAAACCCCACATGATCAGCAACATCACAAGTTGATTGAATATTATGATTTTAGAGCAGCAGAGGCAGCTCTCCATGCTTTAAATAGAGATGATACTATCAGGAAGAGGCTAAAGGTTGAACCATACCTATCTGAAAACTCAAAATGGAGGTAATCTTTGGGTTCAATTGTGCTTTTCCATACATATGCTTTTCAATTTAATTTTGCTCCTGTCACACACACAGCAATACCAGACAAATCTTGCCTCAAAACTTCTATCACAATTTAGTCTGCATTTGTTTTTTTATAAAATATCAGTGTTTCATAATAAGATTTGATTCACGATTAAAAAAATCGAAAAAGATTCACGATTCGAATCTCCATTCTATAACCATGGCTTGAAGAAGCAAATTACAGGATCAGAAGCCATTTAATTGTTATTTTTTGTTTGTTTTTGTTCTTCTAATTTTTCTTTGCTTTTATTTGGCTGCAGTATGGCTCAACAGATTCATCCAGAGCTAGAACGGAAAGAAAGTAGCCTTTATCTGCATCAGAACAGCCCTCCTCTTAAGTCACCAACTAGCTTCCCAGGTAGAACATATGCTAATCAACTATCAATTCAGCAGCAGAAACATATTTTTTCCCTCACTGATGTTTGTACATTGGACCAGGTTTGCATGGCATTTCTAAATCTGGTAAGATGGATGGTGGAAGAATTCTTGGTGTTGAGCCTGCCTCATGTACACCATCTGTGAAAACTGCTTGTGTTCAAGGGGTCTCTTCAAGTGTTCCTAACTTCTTACCATCACTGGCCAGAGTTAAATCATTTGACAACAGATGTGAAATTACTGAACACGATTCACCAGGCCAGTTGAATTTTGATGTTCAAGACGCATCAGCTTTTCATCCCCATTCCCTTCCAGAATTTCATGATGGTTTAGCTAACAATGTTCACCGTATTCCTCCTGAGGTGGCATCAAACATCAATCTTAAAACACAGGAAAGAATAGAAAACATGCAGTTCTGTCCAGTAAACTCCAATGGACGCTTCATGGAATTCAATGAATGTGGTAAGTTCAAAAGTGCAATAGATTGGGATGTGTAATAACTTTTTACTATCACTTGTCCTTTTTTCTTCATCCTATGGCTAGCAAATCATGGAACTTCCTAGATTTTTTATTTATTTATTTTATAAAAGTTTCCATGTTAATCATCAATATGCAACTTGACATCTCAGTTAGGTTGACACCACAACAATCATTTGCCATCACATGAAAAAAATATTATTAAAAAAAAATACAAAAAAATGTGGAGAAACTAGACCAAAACTCATGTGTTAACAAAAACGATACATAGTAAACTATACTTATTCATAAAGAATTCTAAGAACAGACTAGATGGAAGCTTATTATACCAATGAAATGAATCTCTATGAATAAATCCTAAATTAAGAAATATTAAATTGATCATATTTATTCTCCCCCTTTTCTCAGTTTTCAAATCCTCTGGTAGTGGAAGCTTCCCTCTTCCTCCTGCCCATCATTACAAATGTGGCAACTCATATCAGCCTCCTGAAATGATGTGGCCAAATTCACCTGTATATTTTGATGGAGTTTGTGCATCCCCCACCCTGCCAAGATTGCATGGACTTCCTAGGTCACCCTCTCATATGATGACAACTGTTCTACCCATAAATAGCCAGCATGTTCCTTCAGCTCCTTTTTGGGACAGAAGACATACCTATGCAGGGGATTCTCTTGGGAATATGCAATTTTCTGGTAATACAACACCAAACTGTGTTGACTTTGTTTCTTATAATTTCTTTCCCTATTTTGGGGGAAACTCTGTTGACTTTAGATTCATCCCCAAGAATCTTGGACTCCATTTTCATAACCAAAAGGACCTAATGTTTCCTGGAAGAAACCATATGATTAATTCATTTGAGACTCACAAGCAACGTACAAGAAACAGGAGAACTGAAAGTGTGTCAAACTTGGCTGACAAGAAACAGTATGAACTTGATATTGACCGCATAAAAAGAGGGGAAGATATCCGAACAACACTTATGATAAAGAACATTCCTAACAAGTAAGTAGCAATGTATATATTACTTTTGAATAGCTTTAGCCTTTTGTGTTTACATTTTTACTTTCTTTGATGCAAACGTTTTTATATTCATTTGGTACATTTTGGGTTGTGCTTTCACTTTGCAATAGATTTTGGAGTTTTCAGCCAAGCTTAGGATGTATGATTTCTTAAGCAAGCCCTTTTATTAATTTGATGTTGGGGAAAAAGACTCACAAACACCTAGAAAGAACTCTTGTGTGAACTTCAAGCTTAAGCAAATTACTCCTAGTTAGTTGGGCTTTAGACTAAAATTTCTTCTTTAAAGAGAGACTAACTTTCTCTGCAAAATTCTTTTCGAAAATTCAAGTTTTTTAGAAACCTTGTTTTTAATTTTGATTGAAGCTGTTTATGTCAATCTTTGTTACTTTTTCACTTGTAGATTTGGTTGTAGACAAACTTCTTATTCCTTCTTTTCTCCACGAGTGAATAGATTCTGAATCCATATGAACATGACTTATTTGACAAATTTTTTCCTGTTTATTTTTCACTTTTTGATGTGGTTACTGACCAGTTTAGTAGACTACATATATTTATAAAGCTAACACTGTTATCATTTCACCTAGCCCCTTCTTCGTTAATATCAGAATTATGGTGAGTGAGCTTGGTGGATGGTTGTGAATATAAGCACAAGATTAAGCTTTTGATTTTTTTTCATCGGTTTTAAGCATGTATGAAACCTTGTCATCTGTACTGCATAGTTTTTGCTGAAAATGAGGAATTCTATTTCAGTTCTACACCTCGTTTACATTAATTTTGTTAATCTTATAATTTTTTTTATAAAACTTTCATGTCAGCATCACTATACAACTTGACATCTCAGCTATGAATCTTATCATTATCCTAGACCCTGATTTGTTTTCTTGCAGGTATACATCCAAGATGCTGTTGGCTGCAATTGACGAACGCCATAGAGGAACTTATGATTTTGTTTACCTACCAATTGATTTCAGGGCAAGTGATTTCTCCCTTTACAATAAGTTAATGGTCCATTTGTTGTATAGAGAAATATCTTTCAGGAACATATTTGTTTGTTTCATGCTGCAGTAAAATGAAAATATTTTCTTGGTTTTTTACATCAAATTCAATGAGAGGAAAATGAACTGCCCTTCTAGCAAGGAAACTCATTTTCATGAACAAATCAGACAATAAGAAAGTTTAAGAAAATGCAACTCTCATCTAAATTATCTTCTTTAGTAAAATATACTTGCTTTCTTGAAAACGGGTTCCTTTTATAGAACATTTCTACCATGAAATTTAATTTACTTTAGTATTCCTTTCTCATTTTTTGTTTGATTATTCACATGGAATCAACATTAATTGCAGAACAAATGTAACGTGGGATATGCATTCATCAACATAATCAACCCCGACTTGATTATACCATTCTATCAGGTAAGTTTTAGAAAATGATGATACAATGAAAATGGCTGCAGTTAAACTTATAATCACACACAGCTTTCACACACAAACAACTGTACCAATTGACTAAATAATATGATGCAATTCTGGCAGGTGTTCAATGGAAAGAAATGGGAGAAATTCAACAGTGAGAAAGTGGCATCACTTGCATATGCTCGCATACAAGGGAAATCAGCACTCATTGCTCACTTCCAAAATTCAAGCTTGATGAATGAGGATAAGCGCTGCAGGCCTATCCTCTTCAATACAGATGGCCCTAATGCCGGTGACCAGGTATAGATTTCTCTTAAGATCCACTTATCTGTTACATTTCATATATTCTTACTTGCTTCAAGCATGATTTAGCATGTATTCTTGCTTGCCTCAAGCATGATATAGCATGCACTACAAGAAAATCATCAAATTGGAACCAATCTTAGAGACCAAAATAACTAGTTACTATTGGATAAAATTAAATACAATTTTAGAGACTAAAAAAATTATTGATATCAAAAGTAGTTTCTATTACTAATAAAAGATTATAAAGTAGTTTTTAAACTGATATCTAACCATTAGCTAGCAAGGTTTTATCTACTAATATCTTAGATTCTAAATTAGTCTCTAAAAGACTAATTGAGACCAATATAGAATCTAAAACATTAGTAGCTAAAACCTTGATAGCTAATTTAGATACCAATACAAAAACCATTTTATAAATTTTTATTAATAATAGAAACCACTTTAGATACTAATAATTTTGTAGTCTCTAAAATAGTATCTAGTTTAGTTAATATAGTGACTAATTATTTCAAACGTTAGTATGAAATCTAGGCAAGACATTTGAAATTTGCACTTCCCTTAGGAAACTACATACAGAATGGCTGCTAACTTTGTAAGGAACACAGGTTCCTTTCCCAGTGGGCATTAATATTCGCAACAAAGCTGGAAGAGTGAGAGACAACACACAGGAAGATGGCTTCCAAGGGAGTCAACCTAATTTGGGAATCAGCAAGTTCTCATCTGATGGAGACAGTAATTCATTGGAGTCAGACTGAGGAAGCCATTCTTGTTCCTTCTGCCATACCATTAATTTTAGTGGTCACATTTATGAAGTATATATTTACCAACACTAACCTTGAGTAAAGGCAAGAAGTTTTCCAGTTCCTGTGGCTTTTGTTACTGAATCACAACTTTTCATGTGCAAGAGTGCTGTATCAAAAGATTACATGTACATGAATTTCACATTGGAGACTAGAGGAGAGGCTTGTAAAGTGGTTTGAGGAGAACTTAGTCTGTATCAATTTTACCTTTGTTTTCCTTCTTCCTCTACTTGCTTTTTTCTTTTGTATATTGCTGATTTTGGAGTCCTTCTCATCCCAAACTGGTGAATTTTTTTATCAACTGTGCTGAAACCTTCTTCATTGTTCATCATTTTGATGTTTGGTGTGCATGCACACTCTTCTATTCACATTCTGATTTATCAAAACTGGCAATTTCTGATTCTTTACATGTATGCTCCATTCTACAAATACACAATTATCGAAATAGCTGAATAATCTTAATACATTTAGCACCAGTAAGCTCTCTCAATGACTCTAACATTGAATTAACTTTATCTATGTCATAAATAAAGAGTTGACATGAACTATGACTGTGGATTTAATCAAATTTGAGAATGTTCAAGCAAAAACTTGGTAATAAATTAATCACATGGATAAGTTTCTAAAATCGAATTAATAGAATTATAGGACAACGTTTTTATTGGTTGTATGATACACACAAAGTATACAACATAAATAATTATAGGATAAACGTTGGCACTCACAGTGACTTTTGATCATGATAGTCTATTAAGTTAAGTTTATAGTTGATTATCTTAAATAATAATTTGGTTTTCATGAGCTTTGCAAATAATCTATATATTTATTTTCATCTTGACTCTATATCTTGGTTTTTCTTGTTTTATTATGACAAATTGGCATAGTTTATCTTTAGCATTTTTTTTCAGAAGTTTTAAGATTAAACTTTTTAATTGAATTGAATGTAGATTTTTGTAGAATTCAACTAATATAAAAGTTTGTGTGTACTTTTTTGACTATATTATTATTATTATTTTATTTCATTGTATCCATTATTGTTGTTTATAGTATCCATTTTTTGAAGTGTTTTAATTACAATATATATTTAATTCAACTAATTCATCTCATCTTAATTGTGATTTAAGTTATTCTTTGTTTTTTACAATTACTTTTTGTTTAGTGTATTGTTAATAAAAAATATAACACAAATAAAATTTAATGCAATTAACCATCTCATTGTAATCAAAGTATTAAAGAAGGAGGAAAATGCTGAAAACTATTGGAGCATTTTTTGAACATTAAGGATCTCTTCTGCATAAATAATAGGTTAGAAAGTTTTATTAATCAAAGTAGCATGGCTTAACTTTGATAATACCGTATGTGTTAAGAAAATGTTAATCATTTATTTATTTTTGTTACATTTGGTCTAATCCCGAAACCTATGATATAATTGGTTCGGAGCTAATTATTCAACATTATCTACCAAAATTGCATTTTAAACTCTTTTATTTTAGATTATTTAAGTTTGAAAACACAATGTGAGGTTGTATGTGGGTAAGCATAGTGAGTGAAATATGAAAACGTAGAAATAACATTGTGTTCAAGAATGTCAAACTTGACTAAATAGAAATATTTACTGCACAACTAAAAATGTGATCATGGATAACTTGCAAATTTAAATTGACTATGTTCTCTTATGTTGAGTGATGGCTTGACTGTATTACTTGCTTGAGGTCTATAAAGAAACACACAAGAAAGTTACTTAATCACTAGAAGAAAATCATTAAATAGAAATCAATTTCAGAGAAAAAAATAATTAGTTACTATAATGATTAAATTAGAGATCATTTTAAAGACTACAAAAATTACTAATTTTAAATTAGTTTATATTATTAATAAATAATTTTCTCATAATAATAAATGCGAATTGGAACATGTTTGTGCAAAATCTTGCTAATTAGCAATATTTTTGCCTAGGGTGTGATGAAATTTTTTTTTATCAGCAATAAGGATGGAATAACAGGAACCACTTAAGGTGGTTAAACCCTTATACATACTTATATAATATGAATCAAATCTCAGGTCTCCCAAACTAACACAATGAGAGAGACAAAAAATTCTACCATTAAAAAATTCGTACAAGACTCAAAACAAAAACTCAAAGCAAACCCGTACAAACTCAAAACAAATCCAATACAAACCCACTGCAACCAAAACAAGGGACAAAAAGAACAACCACCCTTATCCACCAACCCAACAGCCCACACAAAAATCAACAACTGAAGTAGATACCTATCATCCTAAACTGGGTCATGCCAATTAAATCAAACACTATAAAGTAGCAAGACATCAGTGTGATGAAATTGTTGGCAATAGAATCTAACAAATGGGAGAGAAAAAGAAAGAATAAAAAGAAAGAAACAATGACATATCTAAATGAGAATAAAGAGAGTATACATGAGTGGTGGAAATGGAATTGTCAGAATTCATTGCCCAATCTAGGTTTGAAATGACACCTCTATTACCTTATTCCTTAAGACAAAATAGTTTTCAAATAGTTAAAATAATTTTTTTATAAAAAATATAGTTCAAATATGTTTGGAAGACTAAATATTTTTTTTTAGAATGATTAAAACTGGACTTTTTAAATATTTTAGAGTGACAGAAAGTTTTTTTTTTGTTTTAATGTATTAATTTAATAATATTTTTTCTCTCTATTTTTTATTTACTTGTAAATCTAATACTTCGATTCTTATAATTGAAGTTTAGTTTTTTAATTCTTTATAACAAAAATAATATAATTTTTTTTAGAAACTTATGTAACGTATTTAAATTTTAGAAAGATGAAACTAATATCGATTTTTTTAGAGACGTATTTAATATTTTACGAGAAAAATACCTATATTACCTTAAATTTCAATAAGTACTAAAATTACGTAATAAAAACTATATGTTGAGAAGAAAACTCATTTAGTTAGGTATATTGTATTCTTACGTTATGAAAACTATTTATACATAGAAAACTAACGTTTGACATATCGATCTCTCTGGGTTCAAATTTATACCTGAGTATGTAACTCGACTATCTTGGCCTCTCCATATGCACAGATCCATAAACTGATATCGACAAACACATTCTGTGAATACGATTATGTGTACATAACACATATACTTTTAAAATAAAGTATAAAAAGACCCAACACGGTTCATAATCCTTTAAGGAAGTATAAAAAGAAGTCCAAAGAAAGTAAAAGGTTGGTGAAATAACATTTATGAACTCTCTAACACTTGTGCATAAACGCAAAACAAGTGCGGCTATTTTACATTTACAAGGACGATTCTGCATTTGTAAATACTATTTTTGGTAGCCGCACTTGTAAATGCTTCGGAATCAGGGTTTAGGGTTTAAAGGTAAGGCATTTACAAGTGCGACTATTACCATAGCCGCACTCATAAATGTGATTTACAAGGATGTTATACCCACGCCATGAACTGGTTAGTACAAAAAACTTCGTTAGTAGATGGTTAATTAGTAACATACAGAGTTAAGTTTATAGTGTACTTACGTATTAATGATATTCTTAAGACTTGGGGATATCTTCTTGTGTAGGGAACAAAACCACACAACAGTCTTATCAATTATTGATAAGACAAGTAACTACCATTGACCCCTATATCATCCATGAAAAGAGTTAGTAAATATTTAAAACATGAAATAGTAATTATTGACGACATATAATTAAACTTACTCATTAATATAAGGGCATAAATAAATTTGTTTTCCCTTTTTTTTCCAGTGTGTTAGTGATGTATGAATGGGTCTCCTTTGCCTTTGCTCTAGTGTAATTAGTATATGCAGGATCTAAGAATCCATACACATTTTCCTTCTCCTCAGTGAGACAAACTCCATGCAAAAACCTACAAGTTATTAGTTAAAGCATAATCAATAATAATTTAACATAAAGTAAATTGAAATATAGGTAAAAATACTTACATCATAAAAAAATGAATTATATTTATATTGAGCTCTTCTTGATCCCCAACTCTAAATTCTAATAAATCTGTCATGTATATGTACAGTGGCAGTTCAGTGTTTACATGAAAAAACGTATCATCCTAGGGAACTTCAAAAGGATCTGGACCAATCTGTCTAGCAGCTACAACTAAGGAAGGTATAGGATTGTCAACCGGAACCTCATGCTTCTTTTCCGGACTTAGTTTTCGACGAGGGTTCTACAAAATAAAGAACATTTGTATTAAATTATATGTAATATATAAATATAAATATAAATTAATATAATAAAATGAAATTATTACATTAGGTTCTGGCATAATTCGAATGAGGTGTCTTGGCCAGGCAACGAATGTCTGAAATGCATCGGCCACACTGATTACCTCATCTGAAGGTAGTGGAACACGAGCATCAGGTACTCGTACTTTTTCAACTGTTACATTCACCACATCAGGGGAGAGAGGAACGTTATGTAAGGTGGTGGTCTCTTCATAGACTTTTCCAATGGCCACCACCTGAGGAAGCTTGTCGCCCGCTACCAGTAGCTCACATTTCGTCCGCTCAATGATATCCTCCCCTGATGTTGTAGGAGTTGCACAACTCCCCTTTGTGCTCTTGGGAGTGGGACTAACAACGGGTTGAATCGGCTCAACACAAAGTTGTTGCGATAGAAACTCTTGTCGCAACTCTAGCCGCATCCGATCAATCTCCTTTCTCATCTCCTCCATTAATTCTTCATGTATCTTAGTCTTCATTTTTGCTTTGCTCTCTTGGATGGAGGAGGATGAGTGTCGTTGTGAAACTCCAAAATATAGTTTAATTCCAACCCCTTATCCAGCTGCACGAATACGACCACAGTGCTCAAGTCATCCAATTGCTTCAACCAGGATATCGTGACGACCTTAAGGAACAAAATTACCTTGGGATTCCAAGGAATCCTGCAAGAGACAAAAATCATATCAGTTTTTAATATAATTAATGCTTTAAAATAAATGAAAGTATGCTAAAAATAACTTACAATTTTTTCGATGATAACCCTTGATTGCTCAGAACTTGGTGCACCCGACTTTTTAATTCGGGCCCTCTTCCATTTTACATGGCGAAAAGGTGGTGATGGAGGAGAAGTGACCCCTGTTTCCACATTCTCAGACGATGTCCCCTGTCTAGATTGCTCCTTTTCCACCATCAGTAATTGCTCAAGCTTTTGATACCTCGAACGAGACAGTATGTGCGGGGTAACATTCTTTAAAGCTATCTCTTGAGCTTTCTTTCGACAATCATGTTATAATTGAAATAAAAAAAGTGAATTAAATAATATTAACTTATTAATGTTATATAAATAAAAATATTTAAGTAACTTCACTTACCATCCAAGCTTCATTTTCACGGCTTTCTTTAAAAAGACGCCATGCCAACACGAGAAACAACTCCAAGATAGTTCATAAACTCATCTGCATTAGGACCAAAAGTCACTTCAGTGTTGACGTCAATGTCAACACGTGTCTTCTCACCAGCAACACGTTTCAATGTGAGACGCTTCAATCTAGTAGGTCCTTTGTTGCCTTGTCCGAATCAGGATTTGATTGGAGTCTGATCGTCATCCATATCTGTGTTAAAAAAATTAGGTAACAAACGTTAGTTAATCTGCATAGAATTAAAACCATATAAAACAAATACATAAAATTCTAAATGTGTATTTACGAGTTGTGTGGGTTGAATGTTCATATGTAAATTCCTTCACTGTGGTCTTTACGGGTTGCATGTACATCATCAAGTACATCGTCATCTTTATTAATTATCATTGGTGTGAATGAATGGGGGTCACCATTT
>Ga0123341_1004346_pt1 | contig 12426 bp, 8 predicted proteins | sample Turbeapinknodule_FD_89959 | JGI IMG/M metagenome (GOLD analysis project Ga0123341, IMG submission 89959) | Root nodule microbial communities of legume samples collected from Mexico - Turtle bean Mexico pink nodule | ecosystem: Host-associated > Plants > Roots > Nodule | place: Mexico: Nepantla... | reverse complement strand
ATATATATATATTTGTTCTCATTGTCATCTTTTAGCATGTTAGTTGTTTTTCCATTAATGTAAAACTAACTTTTTATATTAATTATTTGAGTCAAATCAAATCATTTTTATATCAAACATAAATGTTAATGATGTAAAAAAATAACTTCTCTTTACATCGGTTCAACAACTAATATAAAAAATAGATATTTTTACATAGATTTAAGAAAGAATTTATGTAAACACTGCACTTTTCACGTTAGACAATTTTAAGGGTAGTAAACATTACTTTTATAATTTCAAACCATTATTTTATTGAATAGGTCGAAAGACTAAAAGTTGAGAGGTTGTCAAAAATTAAATTAAAATAAATAAATAATAAAATTAGGAAATATTGTACCAAAGTTAATATATAGGTCTAATACATCTACAATATATTTAATAATTACAAGGCGCAAAAAGAGTAAAAGCCCAATTAAGTCAAAAGTCTAATAAGTAAGCGCTATAAATAGGTGACCTGCTTCAGAGGTAAGTAGAGTGAATTCTATCTGATAATTAAGCAAATTGATTCTGACTTTATCATCGGAGCCCCTTGCAGTAGACACACCCACCCGAGAGTTGATTCTAAACCTAGAAGCCGAGAGTTGAATCTGGCCAAGCAAGATAAGTGAGAGCTCATATCCCACAACCGAAGAACTAGCCCAAGCCCAAGCTAGTGAACCTGATGATTGAAAGCCCAATATAGCGGGAAGAGTCCGAGATACCAAGAAGAGGAGAAGAGTACTAATTGTTTCAAAGGTCCTCTAAGTACAATTATTAAGTACTATTCTTTAGAAAAAACATGATAGTTTAACTATTGGAAATATTTCGCACTCAACCAAGACATGGTTGTAGTGCAGTGGCCATGGCAAAGGTTCTCCCTCATTGAAGCAAAGCAAGGACAATAAGGCACTCAGGTTGTAGCGTGCTCACGGACCTGCACAAGCAAGGGTGAGACAACGACTAGATATGCTTACGTCAAACTCACTCACAATAATAAGTTTGCCCCTTAACGATGTGGAGAAAAGCATGATTGGTAAGATCTAAATTTTTGTAAAAATCCTCTTTAAGTTAGGCATGCATAATGCCTAAAATACATATAAAATTGACCTTAAAGGCATGCAAAACCCCACAAAGCAAGGGTTGACTTAAGAAGGGAGAAGAAGAATGAGAGGAAATCTTGTAAAAATAGAAGAAAAATAACAAACAAAGTGAAAGATCAGAAAAGACCAATCCGCTCAGCACATGAGGAGTGGCTAAGTGGATTGTATCCAAAGAACAAGCTTTAAAGAAATTTCCAAAACGTTGAGCGTTGATGACATACAATGAGCGAATTGAAGCTGGAAGTATCGAGAAAATACAGTTAAAAGTTGAGCGAATTCAAATGGTTGAGCGAAAAGAGGCCTTCAACATGAAGAAAGCTTAGATTCTCTTAGAAGAGGCTTGGAGCCAACCTGGACCAAAAAGAGAAGGATTCACATTTGCTTAGGCTTGGCTTGAAGCAGATCCCAAGCCAAAGAAGACTTCAAGGTTAAGAAAGGGTTGCGTTAGGCTCAACCTAAAGCAAATCCCAGCCAAATCCCTGAACACTTTAATCCAAGGAAGCACCGAAAGTTAAATCTGCTAGAACCCCTTTCTAAAATCTATAAATAGAGACCTCGGGGTCTCATTCAAAGTATCGAGGGTTAGAGATCATTAAGAGCTCAAAACAAATAGTTCTGAATAATAAGTTCGGAACATTTAGGTTCAGGAGAGGCTGAGTTTCAGAGTCATCAGGTCATCAAATCAAGCCTAAAGGCTAAAGCAGAGACAAAATTTGAAGGAAAGGATCAAAATCCTAAGCTGGCCAACAACATCTAGGGATCCATGTTTTTTGTTCTTTAGCTTATTATTCTTAAGTTTCATTATAAGATTTACTATGAGTTGCTAAACTTATCCTGTTGGGAATGAATAACGATGTGATATTTCTTAAGTTATTGTTGTTTATGAATACGTGTTTTCATTTTAGATTCAAGCTCTATCGATTTGATAGTATGCTTAATGCTTAATAGTGAGTAACAACCATTGATGCCCTTGGAGCATGAATGAGGCCGGAAGGTGAGTTCATGTATTTGAAATCTATCAAGTCGACCTATATCTCAATAGCCATAAAGCGTGGAGCTGAAAATATGGTCAATTATTCTATCTTAATGTAGAAATAAGTTATTATGGTTAAAGAAATTGATTGTGATAGTTTACGGTTCTAGATAACCTTGTACGTGGAATCGACTTGGTTTAGTCATAAGAACAAAGAGCTTGGAACAAATATAGTATTTATAAATAACGATAATGAAAGAGATTCACAAAGTTTTTTCAATCCCAACACTTATGTTATACTGATTATCCTTTTACTTCATTTGTTTGTCAAAGCTTCACCCTTCACTAAATATTATATTAAAATTTGTATACTTAATTATAACAATATATGAAACCAATTTGTATCTTTGCTTCACTTCTTCTTGAAAGCTATTACAAATTTGGTAAATGTTAATTCCCTTTGTATATGACACTTCTCAATTGTACTACAGTTGACTCAGTCCGCTTGCCGAGAAAAATGATTTTAAATTGGCCCACATAAAAAATAATCAAGTTTTTGGGATCATTGTCGGACAATTAATTGATATATCAAGTAGTTATATCTTTCATTTTGAAGAAGTACATATTGTAAAATTTGTGAATAACTAACTTTCTAATTGTAAATCTTATCCTAGTTGTTTAGATTAGACTAACTTCTAACCCTCTAACCAATTTTTTAGTCTTATTCTATTTTGTTAAAATTTATCTCTTTGAGAAATAGCATAATTGCATGCTAACAAGAGACAAGTCCTCTTCAGAAGATCTATTGTTTGAGAAAGATATTGAAAAACCCTTGAGACTAGAATGAAGAAAGATCAAACACAACCAAGGAGATCAAGAAAAATTATCAGATCCAACCTCACCCAAATCTCAATGTCATACAACCCAAACAAAAAGCATGGTTGAGAATAGGAATAATGAAGAAGGGGGGATTTTTAATGCTCCAAGGAGAATTTTATTAGATTATGTTATGCAACAAAGATCGAGATACTTTTCAAGCATAATTATGTTTGTTACAACTAGATCATTGGAATGAAGCCAACATTCTTGAGCTTAATCAGTAGCCATCAGTTCATAGGAATGGATCATAAGGACCCATACATTCATTTATCCACTTTCTATAAATTGGTTGGAACAATGTGATTTGAGAAAAGGGACATGGAATCAGTTTACCTGAGATTATTCCCTTTCTCATTAGGTAGCAAAGTGAAAGAGTGGCTTAAATCTTACCCCAACCACAACTTGAACACTTGGAATGATATTGAATAAAATTTCTAAATAATTTTTTCCACTATATCGCTTTATGAAAGCTAAATCTGACATTTCCACATTTAGGGAAGGATCAAATGAGCCTTTATGTGAATTCTGGAGCACTTCAAGATGCTATTGAAAAGATGTCCTAGCCATGGATTTGAAGACATAACTCAACGAAGTATCTTTCACAATTGTCTAAGGCACGACACTAAAATGATATTAGATGCGATAGCAACAAGAACCATGATGGAACTTGATGTAGAGAAAGCAACCAAAATAATTGATGTTTTAGCTTCAACAGAATACCAAGTACAACATAGACAACCTGGTCAGAAGAAATGAGTGTTAGAATTGAGCACTACTGACACACTCCTAGCTTAGAGTTTGGTACATGAACAACCATGGAAGGAAGATCTAGAGTGATGTAAGTTGATTTAGTAAACACAAACATTGAGTTTTTGGTTTTTCTTGGATTAGGACTTTGATTACAAAATATGGTGAAGACTCAGTGAGAATCGCCACTGGACATGAACTTAACCAAATGGTTAAGTAACTATGAACGTTCTCTTCAAAGAGCAAAAGGAAAAAACACACACAATGAACAAATGGAAACGAAATTACACTTTCAATAGAGAAAAGAATTGACAAAATTGGAAGAGAATGGAAAGAGATAGGAGGAATGGAAGACTTTTGCGGTTGTAGACATTCATGGTGGTGGAAGGGTGGAGGATTCATGCCACTTGGGGAAGGAGAGCTACAAGATGAGTGATGAAGGGAGTTGCCACTTGAAGCATTCTTTGCCAAGAGGAAAAATAGCTACTCAGAGATTCACTTCAACAGAGTTTTTTTACTCAAATTCTAGTGTGAATTACATGAAACAAGACACTCTATTTATAGTCTAAGGTGTCGTACGAATTAGAAAAGGGAGGGAAATTCAAATTCAAACTAAGCCTAACTAAGCCCCTAATTAGGCACCACTAATAGTGGATCTAGGAGAGTCATGCTTCTCACATTTAAGCATGTGCCTAATATGAGAAGTGTTACTTGGGTGGGGACTCTTTCTAGAAACTAGGTTTAATTAGGGTTTGGTACAAACCTAATTTATGGTATTTAAATCCTATTCTACAAAAATACAAAGCAAAGTAAATAGTTGGTGCTCAGGTTCAATAATTTGTGCTCCTGGTAATCTACTGAGGCATAATGGGCTCTAAGTCACTGGCTATGGAATGATTCTGACCTAGCCCTGGGTCATATGTCATGCTCCTGGTCATCCTTCTAGAAGATTGGACTAGTTTAGTGAATACTTTATCAGTTAGGGTTTCATTATAATGGAACAATCCAACACAAAACTTTGGATGGAAACAAGATAATGTTTCCTCCAACAATAATAAAACCAACCAGCAACAACAACAATACTAACCTTCAGTACATGGAAGAACATCAAAACTAAAGGATACACTAGAAAACTTTATGCAAGCCTCCTTGAAGAACCAAGCGAATACTAAAGCCTCATGGGGCAGTTGGCCAAGCAACTAGCAGAACAACAAGAAACAGGATTCACGACCAACACTTAGGTAAATCCCAAGGAACATTGCAATGTTCTAGCACCAAGAGGTATGGAGATAGCGGTTCGAGTCTGCTTATCTCCAACTCGTGAACTTAGTCGATACAAAGTTATATGATAGCACTTCAATTTTTTCGATTCGGTAGTTTGATTTATGCTATCATTTCTCATTCATGGACGTTGATAAGATCATTCCATCTAGCAGCACCATAGGATGGCATAGCCTTAAAGTGAAGAGCGAGGTTCAAACGAAGAAAGGCTTATGGTGGATACCTAGGCACCCAAAGACGAGGAAGGGCGTAGTAAGCGACAAAATGCTTCGGGGAGTTGAAAATAAGCGTAGATCCGGAGATACCCGATATAGGTCAACCTTTCGAGACTCTAATCATTTATTTTTTTGAAAAGAACAAGGTTTAGTCTAAAAGAAAAAGAGAAAACAAAAAAATTAAAGAAAAAGAAAAATATAATGAAAGCATGGAAGAAGAGGAAGAAGGAATAGAAAAAGGGATGAAAGAAACAAAAAAAAATCCTTTTTGAAAAAAGAATAGATAAAGAAAAGAAAAAATAATTTGGTGAGAAAGAAAGGAGAAATAAGTGGTGAATGTAATGAAAAGATACACGACCCTACTAAGGAAAGCAAATGATCCTATAAGCTTTATTATACTTGTAGCATTAGGAAACCTTTATGTGCATAATGGATTATTAGATCTAGGAGATAGTATAAACATTATTCCCTTTTCTCTCATGAAAAAAATAGGATAAGTGACCATGAAGCCTAAGTAGCATGACATTGACAATGGCTAATGAGAGTGTATAGCAACCATATGGAATAATTGAAGATTTTCTAGTTAGGACCAATAAGTTTAGATTCTCTATTGACTTTGTACTCATGGATATTGAGGAATGCAAAGCAGTCCCTTTAATCTCGGGGGGGCTTTTCCTAAAAATTGCAAAAATGGTCATTAATGTTAAAAAAGAAAGGATCAAGCTACAAATGCAAGATGAGGTGGTTGTAATGGATCTATGGAAAAACTTAAAACAACCAAAGCCTCAATGGACTTTGTTTTGAAATAAAAACAAGGAAAAGGTGAGACAACACATGTTTTCAAAGAAGATTCTCCTAAGTACAATCAAAAAGTCATAAGCTTAGGAGAAAAAGGAGGCTCATGTCTCACCTTTCCTCAGGACAGATGAAGAGAAATGCGTCAAGCTAATGACGTTAAACAAAACACTTATCGGGAGGCAACCCAATTATTTTTTTTACTTAATGTGTGTTTGTGTGAATTTATTTCACAGGAAACAAAAGAAGATTAAAAGGGAAATGACCTGAAGAAATCAAAATCAAGTACTTAAAGTCTTGGTAAGATAAAAGGGGAATTGTCTCAATAAAAAGGGACACATGTTAAGCAATTATGCAGATAGTTTTTTAAAAATAAAAAAGTTGTACTTTTGCATAATTCTCTCGACCTACCCAGAAATGCCTAAGTGAATTGAGTTGATTCAGTAGACGAAAAATACTCATCAAATGATCTTCTGATTGAGTGTCTATATGTTTTTATGTATTATGATATAACAAATATAATTAATGTGTATCATAAGAATAGACAAAAACAAAAGAGAAAGTGAGCAAGTCTCATTAGACAATACAACAAGAAAAGTGTTGTTGGACGAAAGAGAAAACATAAATAAATAGACACAAAAGCACAAAGACACTTATAAGGACATCTTCTTCATAAAGATTGATCTTCATTCTTCAAGTGGGTTGGATTCATCAAATACAAATTCCAACTCCACCTATCTCCAACAGTTTTTTCTAGCCAAGAATTTTTAAAGATGCATATAATGTTGTTCTTAAGTATGAAATATTTCAAAACGCTACAGGAAACAACACTAAAAGAAATAATATGCCTATGCAACCTCTGATTTTCAATGAAATTTTTTATGTATGGGGAATTAATTTTATGGGACCTTTTCATAATTCAACTGGACTTTCATATATATTACATGTTTTTTATTGTGTCTTTAGGTGGGTGGAGGCCTAAGCTACAAGGAATAGACTCAAACTGTGTTAAACTTTCTTAGAACTAACATTTTTTGCAAGTTTGGTGTACTAAGGGTTGTCATAAGTGATTAAGGAAGTCATTATGCAACAATAGTATTGCAACCTTATTTCAAAAATATGGAGTCAAACACAAGGTCTCTACACCATACCACCCGCAAACAAATGGTCAAGCATAAGTTTTTAATACAAAAGTTAAACATTTTGTTGAGAAGCTGATAAATCCAAATAGAAAACATAAGATTACTATCTGGAAGAAGCATTATGGGCACAATGCACTGCATAAAGAACACCATTAGGAATGTGATCTTTCAAATTAGTTTATGATAAGTTATGTCATTTACCAGTTGAAATAGAACGTAAGGCTTATTGGGTTGTCAAGTATTGCAATTTGAGTATAAATGAAGTTAGAAAATAAAGATAACTGCAATATCAAGAACTGGAAGAGATCTTGAAAACTATTGCATATTATCATGACATGAAGATTTTGAGAAGGGAACTCAAAGTTGGACATAAATTGTTGTTTTACGATTCAAGAATGAAGTTCATTGTTGGTAAACTCATATCAAAATAGGAAAGACCTTTTCTAGTTACGCAAAATTTTGCACAGAAAGTAGTAGAGATTAAAAATCAAAAGAAAAATAAAACTTTCTAAGTAGATGGTCATAAGTTGAAAAAATTCCAGGAAGGAAGGCCTATACAAACTTTTAAACAAATGAAATGAAATTTGACAAAACCAAAGATCTAGGAGTAAATAGCATTGTATAAAAAAAATTAGAAAAATTTGTTTAACCTTGAACATTTTGTTTTCTCTTCCCATTCTTTTCCTTTTACTTGCTACCACAATGAGGATAATGTTTTATTCAAGTGTGGGGAGAGAATTTTGCATTTATTATAGTTTTTAAATTTTTTTGTTGTTTTCTTTTTGTTTTGTTTTCTTTGTAATTTTGTTGTTTTCTTTATTGTTATAATTTGTAGTCTTGATTTTAGAACTCTTTTGGATTTTTTTATATATTTCATTTTGTTTTTTTTGATTGTTTTGTATGATATAGTAGGCAATCATGTTTTAGTATACTAGATGATAATAGTCTAATATGTTGTTTTTAGTTATTTTTGTTAGAATTTTGTATTAGACTTTTTATTTGTTGTTTTTTTCTTACAAATAACCATTGTTTTGAGTTTTTTTTTTCTTTCTAAAAGGTCTAATTTTGTATATTAAACTATGATCGTCTAGTAGGTCATTTTAGTAGGTAACTATCTAATCTTTTTTACACATTTTTTAGTAGTACTTTTCTTTATTTTTATCTTAGATATGTTGATTTTACTTTTAATTTTTTTTGTATTTTAGAAATGTTTTTACATTAGATAGTCACCATTTTCTATTTTTAACCATGTTTTCTTTTATATGAGTAATTTGTTTTCATCACTCTTAGTTCAGGTCCTAAAATTGTTTATAATGTTTTTCTTATAGAGTTTAGGTAGTTTTTCATAAAATTTGATCAAATTTGATATAATGAACCTTTTGAGATTTGAACTTATTTTCTTTCTTATGTGATTCTCTTATGTTACAAATGTTCTAGAACTTGCATACATTTATTTTTTAAACTGATTGATATTATACAATTTTGAGATAATTGAGGTCATTTTCCACTTTCAACTACTTAGCCAAAATGCCTTACCTTGTATCATTTTTCCTTACCCCGTTATGAGCCTTATAAGCTTTTCTTTGATGATATTTAGCTCACTACAAGCCATGAAAACCAAAAAAATCATGATAACCTTGATATGGGATTTTGGAGGAGCTATAGAATTTTTTTTGGGAACTGGTTTAAAGGATAAGTGTGGGGACATACTTTGAGCTAAATGAAATAAATTTGGGAATGTGATGAAATAAAAAGTTAAATTGGAAAGTGTTTTAAAAAATATCAAAATTTGTATAAAAAAAAGAAGCCCTAATTATAGGGAAGAAGGAGAGAAGGTGGTGTGCCAAGCAAGCTACCTAAACCCTAGCTTGCATAACAAGTTAGGATTAGACTATGAGCCTTACCACCCAAGTCTCTACTAAACCCTATCTTGCATGACAAGTTAGGAATTTTAGAGGCTCTTGTTTGTGCCTTTTTCACCCTAGGGTTATGGTTTATTCCTATTCTACCTTTGACCCAAAATACAAGGTCAGGAAGGAAATTCACTATTCTACTATTTACAAATTTATAAAAGCTTAAGAGAGAAAATATATTCTTTTATGTCTTTGCTTTTACCTTTAATTGTGGTGGCTAGACATGTTGTTTATGGATCTCTATCATTTATTTTTCTTTTATCTTCTATTCTTAGTTTGGATTTGTATATTCTCTATAAAATTAGAGTTTTTACAAAAATATCATAATAATTGCATTTTTTAGCTTATATTTTGCTTTTGTCATTTGAAGGAATAATTTTTTAATGAATTTTGACCCTGGAAGCTTGAATGAAGGTGTTGATGTAATCATGACTGGAAATTGAAACTTAAAGAGCAAATATTATGCAGAAACATGCAACATACAATCAAAAGTCAGTGGTCAACTGATACTAGACTTTAATTTTAGAACTGATTTTGTAGGGTCGATTTCGATTAACACCAAAGTCCATCATTTGTAAAGATTTAAAACTTCTATAAATTGAGATTAACATGATTTAGATTAGAGAGACAAAATGTAGTTAGACAGTGAAATAGTTTTGTTTAGTGTTCTGTTTTCATTTTCTGTTTTTTATATTTCCAATTATATAAAAACTTCTTCATTTTCTTCTACATTTTTTTTCCATCGATTCTTCTTTCTTTACTTTCTATGTTTTGTAATTGTTGTTTGAAGTTGAATTCGATATTAGAAATGGGTAATAGTGAAACAAAAATCATGTTAGACAATGCTTTTTGTTAGTGTTTTCTTTCTTAAAATCATTTAGAATTATATTTTCGATTAAAAACCGATAGGTTGTGTTTTCTTCAAGAACAAGGATTTCATATTTGGGTCTCTTGCGAATTTAATATCAAGATTACTAACCATGATTTTTGTTCCCTACTTTTCGTTTCAATTATGAATTTTTCTTTTCTTGTTTACAATTCATCTTAATTATTATTTTTTTTAAGTTTCCACACATTACAATTTTAGTTTACAAGATCTTTTCAATTCAGGTACAATTTAATTCATTGCCATTAACATTTTTCACGATGCCTTGTTTTACGTTTCAACAATTTATATTTTGTGTCATTTACTTTTTTGCAATTTAATTTCCTGCAATTTACATTTCTACTCATATACTTTTCTTCAATTTATTTTCCTCGCAATTTACATTTCTTGCTTACAAGAAGGTTTAATAGTTGTATGAAGAATTTTTCTGGGTCAATTCATTTTACTTTTTGTACAACAATCGTAAGATGATATAATAAGCGATTATAGACTGAATGGTTTGATAGTTGTAATTCAGTGTTTCTATTACATTTCCTTTGGTTTTCTTTTACATTGCATTTTATTTTCATGTCTTTAGTATTATATCATTTATATTTTTGTGTCTATATTTTCAAGTGTTGCTAGACAATCCATCAAATGATTGTCTATAGAAGGTCTAATATTCACTTTGTTTTACTTTTCAATTTGATGTACAATTTTTTTAATACCAATTTCCCCCTATTAATTTGTAAAAGAAAGGTTTCATATGTGATGTTGTCTTTGGATTCAATCTAGGTTGACCCTATACCAAATTAGGGGAAAAATTAGTTTTATTTTGTGACTGGACGCGACTAACGTTTTTGTTAGCCTTCTCTTTATGTTCTTTACCACATACCTCATCTCTTTCAGAATTTGATGACACTCTGCAGTAGCTAAGGAGTTAGGGATTATTTCTACCGATCACATTTTCAAACAGATTAAGATTCTATTTACCCTAAAGATTTTCTAATCTCTTCATTTCCTTATGATTTTGTAATCAATCTTGGTAGGGATAGTTGAGAAAAGTGATCCTCTCAACTTGGTTAACCTCATACTGAAACTTGGTTACGTTTGGATACTTTCTCTAGGTCTCTAGATTTTGAGGGATTCTCTCGCTTGCAATTTCCTTGAAATAAGTAATTTTAGGTAAGGGAAGCTATTTATGTTTCAACAGAATCCTAGGATAGATGATGATATGGATGTCAAGGTGACATGGTCAACTTATTTTAAGTTTTGTGCAGGATTGTGTGTTGTTAAATATGTTTTTAATGTTTAAGTTTGATAAGATTTGTGTAGATTGAATGACTTGAATTTTTTGTGTTAGATTACTGTTTTTGAGACTTGTATTTGTGATGGTGTGTAATTTCTCGACAAGTGGATCGAGTCAACTAAAGTATAGCTGATAAAATGAATTGTTGTATCCATAGGGACTAGTGACAACAATAGCTGAAATACCTTTCATTATGAAGTGTGAATAAGATCATAAATTGTTGTATGTATTATATTTATTAAGTAAATTGAATATAAAAATAAAAAAGTATAATTGGTGAGATTGAAACTAGAAGTAAAACAATTAAGTTCTTTATTCAGTACAAGTGTTGGTATTGAATCACTTTGTAAATTTCTATGTTAAGTTACTTACAAATGCATTGTTTTTCAAGTTTATTGATCCTTGTGGTGAAACCAAGTTAATCCCTTAATCACGGCTATTTAGGAGAACAAACTACCATAATCAATTCTTTGGCTTACAATAGTTTGCTTTTGCATCAAGTTGGAACAGTTCAAGCCAAACATTCAATTTCATTCTTGAACATTGAAAAAGTTCAGAAAATGTAATAGTTTCTCAACATCATTTAAGTTTAGTGTGATTCCTCACATATCACAAATTAAACATACAATCAAATCAAAAGAACTGAAATGACAAGCATTTATAAATAACAAAGCTCAGAAATATTACATATTGTTCTTTAATTTCAACCGGAGGAGATTGGCTACTCGTGATAATGTTTAAAAAAAACTAAGATAAATATCTAATAACTAAAGACATAGAATATTGAATGTTGAACGTTAACTGAGGTTGCTCCCCTTCTATTCGATTTTGCACCTTCGTTTCAACCTCTTTAACTTAGTTTTACTTTGAAATTATTCATTTTTCTCTCTACAAAACCCATTTGTAAAAAAAAGAAAAAAAAAAGAAAAAGGAAACACTTCTAAAGTTATTTACCATACTCCGACATCCTTTTTAAACAGTTAGAGAATTCAGTTCACATGTACCGAATTCTCAAACGTGGTTTTGTATTTTTTAAATATTTTTAAAAAATGTTATTTATATATTTTTCTATATATAATTATATATTTATAAATGTATAAAAATATATTATATTTATAAAAAAGTTATAAAAAAAATAATATATATATATAAATACGATTTTGTAAAACTTAAAATGTATATATAT
>Ga0123341_1004345_pt1 | contig 12428 bp, 11 predicted proteins | sample Turbeapinknodule_FD_89959 | JGI IMG/M metagenome (GOLD analysis project Ga0123341, IMG submission 89959) | Root nodule microbial communities of legume samples collected from Mexico - Turtle bean Mexico pink nodule | ecosystem: Host-associated > Plants > Roots > Nodule | place: Mexico: Nepantla... | reverse complement strand
TTATTATATTATTATAATGGGATCTCAACTATATATATTTTACTTCAATTCTTCTCCACACAAGCTTACGTGCTAGATTTCAGATGATAAAAAAATTCCTGTTATAAATTGTTTAAAAAGTTTGAAGAATTTATAAACACAAAATGTTAAACCAAAATGAAGTTTTAATTAAAGATAAAAACAAAACAATATATTATAAACGGCCCCTCGTCATCAAGTACCAATCCTTTTACAGTTTGTAGTTTCAGTATTTCAAAGAAAATAATGTATAAAAATGGTTGCTTTTTTACAATTACAAAATAATAGATAATAAAATAATGCATAAGAACAAACACCAACACATTCATGATGTTTTTGATGTTAATGTTCAGGCGTGTGTGCCGCCACTCAAATTATTTCCTTGCATAATTTATGAACGAATATGACAATTAATTTACTTGTTCAAACATATTTTTATAACACTGACGAATGGCTTATGAATAGCTTCATCTCCCTCCCAAAATTTTGGCCATTCCCATTGACATTATCAGTTGCAGACAACGCGAATTAACCTCCCCTTTTGTCGTGATATTCAGCAAGTTGAAGATCTCGTCGACAGCTATGTCGCATTATTGCATCCGATGAAAAATAAATTAAAATTATGATCCTCTTCAATTTTTGTTAAAGTCAGATTTTTAAAAATTAAAGTATACCGTTTTATTTTATCTTGTTAAAAAAATTGATTTTATTTAAACCTCATTATTTGCTTATAAGTTTGTTTCTAAAAAAGCAATTCAAAGTAGGTTGTGTTTGAGGATGAATTTAAAGGTTATCAATTTTGACTTTATTCTTTTAACTTTTTAATTTATAAGATTATATATCAAATATAATATTCAAATAATTGATTATAAGAAAGAATATATTGTAGCTGTGATTTCCAGGTTGGAGACTTCGCCATCACAGTCATCTACTAGACTTTATTGCATCAGCTGCCATGCTTAATCACCCTCTGGTCAGCTTCTGCTCACAAATAAACAAATGCAACTTGCAACCCAACGTGAAAAAAGAAAAAGTAACTTCCTTGTGTATGGATTTTTTTTTTCAACTAGTAGTAAGTATAAAGATTTAGGGAAGTTGCTTTTGTTATGATGATGAAGTTGCACTTTCAAGCTTTAAAAAGTTAGATTCTAATAGATTCTGGATATATAGTACCGTGGGAGGGTGTGAAAATACTACAATTAGACATGTGAGCCATCCAAATCTCTCTCGTCAACCTTTCACACTAATGAGGGATTTTGCATCCAAGACAAACTCACCCAATTCGATCCCATCCTCTCTTCCAAATTTGGAAACTCCGTTCCCACTTGCAATGCTTCTTGTTACGCAAGCGTATCTAATCACACATATGTTGTGTTTGCTTATATAAGGATGAACACCAGACATTAGACATTAGATGAGGACAAAAATGTACTAATGAGTGTTGTTTGTATTCAACGATTCAAGTTAAAATGTGAGTGTGGAACAGCAGAAAAGTATTTAAATTGTTTCTCGCATATGGAAGTAGAAATGTGAAGGTCACATGAACTATATGTCTTTTACACTTTTATCCTTCACTTTTTAACTAAGCATGAGAGCATCATGGACATGCATGCAGAACAAAGTAAAGATTAGTAAAAATGGATTAAAATTTGATGAATATTAAGCATGGAAATCGATTAAGAATGGTTGGAAATCGATTTCGTGAAAATAATTACACACATAATCGATTATTCATTAGTGCAAAAAGGTTTATTTACAACAATACATTCACAACATTTCTACTGCCAAACGTTGTCTATCAAAACACGATGACATTTTTGAAATTAAAGCGAGTCTAAAACAGCGGCTATGATAAGACAACGACTACCACTCATAGCTGCTTTTGTAGACTAAGTGCTTTGGTCTAAAACGGCGGATTTACCTCATAGCCGCCGTTTTACACTCATTTTATTACCCTAATTCGTAACACTTACGTTTTCGTATTTTCTTTGTCTTCTCACACTTTGTTTTCCTTCTTTGCTTCGTGCTCTCTTTGCTTCTTCTTCATCTTCGAGCTTTTTGCCATTGTGTAAGTTTCTTTCATTCACTCATCATTGTTTATTTGTTTCTTCTTTTGTTTCTCTTATTCGTTTTTGTCCTCCATTGTTGGTGAAAGTTTTCTTTGCCTTCCACCACCATTGTCTTCATTGGTTGTTTTCTATGCCTCCATTGGTTCTTCGTCATTTTTAGCTGCCTTTCGTCGTTACTGCTCTTCACCACCATCGTTGTTGAGATTAGGGCACCATGTATACTGAGATTAGGGAGGTATAAAACGACGATTTTTAACATGGACGACTAAATAGTTGTCTTCTTTGCTTGAAGAGAATGGACTACGCTTTAAAAAACAATAGTTAGAAAGCTATCGTTTTAAGACTAAAATGATCGTCGTTTTTACCATTTCTGCACCAGTGGTTACAGGTTTACAAGGGAGCTTTAATCGATTATGGACTATTTTCAAGGATAGTCTATTAACATCTTGCCATAATCGATTATGAACTATGTTTCCAAGGATAATTGATTACCATTTTATCATAATCGATTATGAACTCTTTTTCAAAGATAATATTTTGCTATAATGGATTATGAACTATTTTTTTTAAAGATAATTCACTCTCTAATCTAAACAAAGTATTAATGTAGAAGGAATTTAAGGTTTATGTGATAACAAAATTTAGATATCAATCCATTTTTTTATGAAAATGTGTTTGGTTTTAAGATTTTTTTCCCTTCAATCAAAATCAACGTAGTGTAAAAAAAATTTAGATATTCTATTTTTCAAGAGAAATCCCATGAAATGATTTTGTTTTCATTATGAAAATGATTTTATTCGTTTTACTATATATGTTCTGTTTTGTTATTCATGAAGGATGGGCAAATTTTGTAATACGTGATGCTTATATTGGATTAATTTAGCATAACTCTGAACATATTTGATCGCTTAATGATTGAAACGACTTAACTCAATAATAAGATATTTTTTTATGATAAAAACATTTTTTATGATACACAATCTCTCCTCCGAAACATAATAATGTAAAAGTGTTTGAGAAATAAAAAAAAAAATAGTATTCAGTCATTCATTTGGCATAGGAAATGTCTGGAATTGATTGAATTAGTGAAAAGAACAATGAAATCCAATAATGAATGGCGGTTAAGATATTGGCTCCCCAATTTGCGCGTTACCTATAATTTCATAATCAAGCTATTTTTAAATTATTACTATATGATATGATATAATGAATATCTTTATGGGATCTGCATAACAAAGCGTTCCTTCAGTGTCAGCATCTATGTCTACTTTTCGCTCCCTTATGCTCACTTCAGTTTAACCATCGTTTTTTCAACTTTCAACACCACACATATGTATGATATCATGTACTGTTCTTTTCACTCTTTTCTTACTTTCATCTTTTTAGGAAACCACAATATGTCCAATCTTTTAACATCTTATGGAAAAGGCAAGACTAATTAAGGTTTTCAATAACAACTAAAAATATTCCAAATTTTGTTTAAAACTTACTTTAAAATAATTCTCAAATCAAACAAATTTATAATTCATACTGCAAATTTTAAAATTAGAATTTGTAGCATACGGTTATGAGAGAGTACTCCTCGGACATAGCCTCCACAAACATTTTTTAACAAAATGATTAACGTAATTATTATATAAAAATTCACTTTAAAGTGATCCAATATTATGACTATATAAATAGACACACTAATTAAAATAAATATACTTATTAAATAATATTTATTATATTTAACTATCTTGTAGTGAATACCGACTTAGGTATTCAAGTATATTTTACAATTACACCACCTACATCTACACCCACAAAAAATTGCACGACATCTTCAACTAGCAGTTTAAACCTTTTTAACACTTTTGTAAATACATTGTAAGTTTTAAATATTAGAAACAAATAATTACATACTAGTTTTTCTGTTAAGAATTGTAGGAAAGACAACAATACAAAATTTGCCTTGTGGCAACACATTTAACCAATCTGTAAGAACTTTACCATCTTCACTGCCAATGTCTTGTTGAAGTTATTAACGCTTGTGACGTTGGGAGAAGGTTCTTGTTCTATCTTGGTGTTTCTTTGGTCCGAGAAAGGCCCAACCAAACATTTTCAAACAGACCCTTTCCACGTTTGACTTATCCTTACAGTGCAGTTCAAAGAGGTGTAATCAAAATTTGACAGTGGTTATAAATGGATAAGATCATTAGCCAAATCATCAACTTTCCAAAAGCTCCTATGCTTTCAGTGTATGGGCTTTTTGCATTTAATTATGGGCTCAATGAAAAAAGTTGTTTTGCCACATCGACTTGGTCTCCGAAACAAGTTCTGAAACAAACAAGCAAGCCCACAATATGAGTGGTATATATCAACCCCACCACACATCCTCATTTTTATCCTAAGTAGTTGACAATGTTCTGTTCCAATTCCAACTACTCAGGGTTATCCCCATTCCCCAACTTGTTTCCTATGCATTTCATTTTCATATAAAAAAAAACTTACAAAAACAGCTTATTGCTGTACCTACGCCACTGCCTGAAATCTGTTTTCTTTCTCTCATGTTACACTGTTTTACCAACTCACATAGAATAATGTGCTACTTGCTATTATTAGTTGAGTCCGAAGTTTCTCACGACCACAATCTGTCAATATCTTATCACGATATACATCATCTTTCATGAATTATGCATCTCATATGCTAAGATTAATTGCACGTACCCCCAAGTAAAAAGCATTCACAATGCTAATCTCAAACTCCTTTTTCTCTATAATAAGCTTTTGTCGTTCCCTTGCTTTATTGCAGGATTTTGCATATAAATGGAATTACTGTTGTTAAAGTTTATAATGCATGCACATTGATCTGTATTTATACCAGCAAAGCGTGCATCTACGTTTGATTCTTATGAAAACTTTGACTGATTCACTTTTTCATCAAATATAATCTGTTTGCCATATTTTAACTGGAAGAAATCATTTTATGTATGATTAATTTTTCTATACAAATGTGGCGTTAGTTGATAACTCAAAGGGGTGCTGGATTTTGCCATGCAGAAAATAAAAACGAAATCTGACTCCTAAAATATTATTTAAAATAAAAATTTATAATAAATTTTTAAAAAATGAGATACAAAAGAAACTTTAAAGAATTGGTGATATCATGCATATTTTCCAAGGTTATAAAAGCAATTCGATGGATGCTACTTTTTCTATGTCTGATTGCTTTTTCATCCTTTATTTCCTTTGTTGGTTCTGCTTTTGTATATTGTTTGTTTTAATTTCTTTTTGCATAAATTAAAATATTTTCTAGTATACCTTTTTCTTACAGTTCCATTACATATATTCCTCTGGGTTTAGTCTGCATCCATCTTCAATGTTGGAGTTCTCTCTTCTCATAAATAAAAATATAGATATAAAGTAGAATCATTGTATTTTTCTTTTATGTTATTAATACTCTATTATTATACTTAATCACTTTCCCAACAAACATGCTGATCAGATGCTGATTCAAATCTTTATCACAGAATGAAGGGTGCATGCAAAGGGAAAAAGTTGAAAAGTAGAAAGAAATCTTATCCACACTTTACACCGCATGTAAGCGAATAAAAAACCAAATTGTTGATAACAGTTTCAACTTTAAAATATATTCAACTATAGAAAACCCAAGAAAAAGCACCGAAGTCATCTTATACTTATTTTCTTGATAAGCTTTATCAAGTTATCATGTTTATATTAGATTTTTTTTATTATTGATTATCATCTTTTAAAATAAAGCATCAACAGCGGAAAATAAAATACAAAAACTTCATTTGTTCACACGGGATATTATTAACTATTCCTCTTTCAGATGACTTTTAACCCAATCAATGTGGACCGCATTATGGCTAAGAGTTTGATGGAAACCATTGTGTTTCCATTGTAGAGCTTATGAAGTAATGGACAACCACGAAGAACAGAAAAACAAGAACATGGTTTTATGTATGTTGACATGGGACAGTCACAATTATGCTTTAGATGGTAGCAGAAGAAGTTTGAATCCGGTGGATAAGCACTTTAACAATGTTGGTGGTGTATTTTAGTTATAGTTATAGTTACAAATCATGATCTAGCTAGGTCATGATTTCATTATATAGTGTTAGGTTACTCCTGTCTCAGTCATTATCCACGCGTTTTTCAAATTAACCACGTCAGTTTTGGCATTTTGCACACATCAACCCACTGAATTTCACGTGTTTATTGACTACTTTTATTTATTCTATGGTGCCGACTGCAGGTAAAATTTGGTGTTAGTGTTCTTAATTTGTCAAAGTTTGCTTTTTGTCGTTGAAAATCATACAAGGTTATTGCATAAGTGAAGTGGGTGTTTGAAAAATAAAAATTTAGAACCAAGCATTTTGTTTCAAGTGCATAACATGGCACTTTCACCAGCTAAGCTTCACGTGGCAGACCCATGAAGATGAGAAAACCAAAAGAATTGAATTGAAGATTTTGAGTTGGTGAAAGTGGTTAAGTTTGATGCACAAAGAAAACCTCAGCCAAACATATAATAAGGATATTGAAGTAAAGGTTTGGCAATGATAGAGTATGGACATGAGAAGACGTGAATGAAGCATCAAGCATGTGACATTGTTGCCCTTTAAACACAAATCCCATTCACTCACTTGTCTTGTCCACGTATGATATGTTTCATATAGAAAGGGACTCTCACATTTTCAAGTTCAGGTCACATGTCAAGTAGATAGACGAATTGGCCTCACCTCATCTGCAAACACTTGCTTTTCTAATGCTTCTTACATTGCTTATTGCAAATCTCCCATATCTATTTATGCATTTTTTACTTGCAAAATAAAATTAACTTGTTGGAGATCTTCAAACTAATTAAAGAAAATAAGAGAAGACAAAATGTTGTAGAAACTGATTGAATGTAATTACACGAAATTGTAAAACTGTTGAATTGATACATTCATTTTGATTTACTTCAATAATATATATAATAAAATTACAATTACTTGAAGTTATAAAATAGGAATACTAACAACCCTTTAAACTTACCACTAATGCAATGCTAACGGTAAATAATTTAAGACTAATAAAATTTGAATTAATAACCAACATCCTCCCTTTATTCTGATTTGGAACAACCTTCATGCCCAACAGATATCTCTCTTAACTGGATGAAAGCATCGATCTTCAATGGCTTAGTGAGAATATCTGCAATCTGATCTACAGTATTCCAATTTGATCATGTTCTTCCCAACTTGGTCTCGCAGGAAGTGATATCGAATATCAATTTGTTTACTTCTTTGATGAAAAACCGGATTCTTTGCAAGATTAATTGCAGAGACATTCTCAACATAGATCTTGATTGGAACATCTAGATTAAAACCAATTTGAGTTATGATATTTCTGAGTCAAACTTATTGTTGTTGCTACATACTCAACTTCACAAGTAGATAATGAACAATTGACTGTTTCTTTGTTGACCACAAGCAAACAATCTTACCGATCATAAAACAATGACCACTTGTGCTCTTCCTCTCGTCTGAATCTCCACCCCAATTACTATATGAGTATCCGACGATCTCAATCTTCTTAGATGAAGAGTAAAATAGACCAAAAGTTGTAGTACCTTTGATGTAACACATAATTCTCTTTACATCTTGTAAATAAACTTGTCGAGGTGACTCCATGTATCGACTGACCAATCCCACAACATAACATATGTTGGGTCTAGTACACGTGAGATATCTAAGGCTCCCCAACAATCTGCTTAAAGTATGTTGCATCTACAGTTCGCCTATCACCTTCCTTCGTAAGCTTAATTCCAGTTTCAATTGGAGTCTTAACTAAGTTTGAATCCTCCATCTTAAATATCTTTAAAAACTCAACAACAAATTTCCTCTAATGAATGAAGATTCCATCGTCTTCTTGGATGACTTCAATGCTTAAAAAGTAGGACATCAGACCGAGATCAGTCATCTCAAATTCCTTCATCATGATATGCTTGAAGTCACCAATCATTTTGAGATTACTTCCTGTAAAAATCACATCATCAACATAAAGACATAAAATTAACAAATTTCCACAATCATTAGTATTTACATAAAGACCATTATCTGATGCACATTTTTTGAATCCAGTGGCATGAAGAAATGAATCAATCCTTTTGTTCCAAGCTCTTGGTGCCTGTTTAAGACCATATAAAGCCTTAGTTAGTTTGTACACCTTCTTCTCTTTGCCAGATTGTATGAAACCCGACGACTGCTTTATATAAACATCTTCATCAAGTGGGTCGTTTAGAAACGCAGACTTGATGTCCATCTGCTGAATTTTCCATTACCTTTGTGCAGCTAAAGTAATGATTAATGTCACTGTTTCCATTCGAGCTACAGGAGAAAATATTTCTTCGTAATCATAGCCTTTTATTTGCTTGAATCCCTTTGCCACCAACCTTGCCTTGTATCTATCAATCTCAGCATTTGCTTTCATTTTAATCTCGTACACCAACTTCACATCAATTGCTTTGTGTCCTTTTGGAAGATCAGTGAGCTGCCATATTCTTCATTCATAGCCTCTTGCCATTTGGGGTGTTGAATGACATCTGCAAGTCTCACATGTTCTGAATCTGTAAGAAAAGTAAAGTTAACCAATTCTCCATTGTCATCAACTTCATCATCAAGATGTACTTCGTAATCTTGAAGGTGTACAGGTTGTCGTTGTTGCCTTCTTGGTCGCTTCATCATAGTTGCATTTGGAGCTGCAACTTCAGGTTGAATTATAGCTTCAAGTTGAACTGCAGGTGCTTCAAGAGTGACTTCATCTTCCACATCATCGTTCAAAATGTAAATATATTGTTTTTCGAATCCATTTCAACTGCTGCATTCCATTGTCATTCCTCATCTTCAGCAAATGTAACATCATGACTAACAATCACCTTCTTTTTCATTGGATTGTACAGTTTGTATCTCCCATGCTTATATCCAATGAAAATGGTCTTCATTACCTTATCATCCAACTTCGATCTTGCTGCCTTGGGGACATGAGCATAAGTAATTGACCCAAATACCTTCAAGTGTTGCACATTGGGTTTGAATCCGCTCCATGCCTCAATCAGAGTTGTGTTAGGAACACTCCGAGTGGCTAATTTGTTTATCAAATATAGCGCACATATTACGGCCTCAGCCCAAAAATAATTTGGTATACCTTTCGCTTTAAGCATGCTCCTCGTCATGTCCATGATTGTTCTATTCTTTCTCTCGACAACTCCATTGTGTTGAGGTGCGTAGGGACATGTTATGTTATGCTGCAACCCAAGTTATTCACAGTGCCTCTTGAACTCATTAGACTTGTACTCACCCCCTCCATCACTACGCACCATCTTAATTAGTCTATCACTCTGTCTTTCAACAAATTCTTTAAATATTTTAAAGCAGTGGAATACCTCATCCTTGCTTTTCAATAGTTAAATCAAGGTTTTCCTTGAAAAATCACCAATAAAGGTTAAAAAATACTTATTTCCTTCAATTCATGATATGTTCATCGGGCCACAAACATCTGTATGAACAAGCTTCAAAGGAAATTTTGCACGCCAAGGCTCCTTAACAAATGGTATCCTGTGATTCTTTCCAAATATGCAAGCCTCACACAATTGATCAGGGTGATGAATATGGGGTAAACCATTCACTAAATTTCGTTTGGAGAGATTTTCCAAACTCTGAAAATTTAAGTGCCCAAAGAGAAAACGCCATAACCACGATTCATTATTCACCATTGCATTCAAGCACTTAAAATCACCCATATGAAATTCTACTAGAAAACATGCAGTTTTTTGATAAAAAGGATTTTAGAATCAAATTACTTTTTTTTATCAAAAATTGAGAATTGATTTTTAACTATTTGCATCACGTAACCCTTTTCAGCCAGCTGTCACATACTCAACATATTACTTTTCATATCAGTTACATAGAAAACATCGTAGATGTACCTGTGATCATCATTTTTCAATGTGATAAGAATTCACCATTTTCCAGTCATCGGAACGAACTTGCCATCATCGAATTTCACTATTGTGCGAAATGAGTCATCCAAATCTGCAAACAGCTCATTCTGACCACACATATAATTCGTGCAACCTGTATCCAAATACCAAGTCAGATTGTTTGGAGTTTCATTTGATGTGGCTACCATTAGTACTGCATGATCCTCTTCATCTTGTTCGTGATTACTATCATCTTAAGCACAATTGGCAGCATAATTATCACCTTTTGATCTGCACTCATTTGCATAATGACCGCGTTTATAACAGTTGTAACACTCCATATTTGATTTATTATACATGCCTCCTCGTCCTCCGCGACCACGTTCTCCGGTACCGCGACCTCCGCGCCAAGAGTTATTTGAACTTGGATTGTGATTGGAACCAGTGCTATTTTGCTTAGTGCCTCCATGATTCTGGCCACCACGACCTTTGCGGGAATAGCTACAACCACGTTCCCGTCCTCTGCCTTGTGAACTACCATTTTTATGATAGGAGCTACCAATTGAGGCTTGCGCTTGTAAATCCATTTCAATTGGTTTTTCAATCTTATTGTCATTCATTCGCTGCTCATGCGCTCGTAGGGAATTGGACAATAACCTTACTGTCATTGTTGAAATTGTTGAAGATGGTTGTTGCCCCTTCAAGACATGTGTTTGATGAAACCATTTGTGTAAATTTCATTTGTATTTACATTTGCTTTAAGAATGTCTTAGGTATAGTTTAGAGGTTGTTTAGAGTAAGCTTTTTGCTAGGTAACTCACCTCTTAACCCCTGACCATGTGATAAGAGCAAGCACAAATTTTCTGAAACTGTTTTTCACATGTTTTGCAAAAACACCCTTACTGCAAAAAAATAAATTTGTTCTTTTCTAAATGAATGGATTCTTTTTTTAATCTGATGCATTGACTAAGTCTTTTCAAAATCAGGTTTTATGCATCAAGTATTTTGACTAAGTCCTCACTCTCTCAAAACGACTGTGTTTCAATAGTTAAGTCTTTTATGTTATCGTTTTGAAAAATAAATTTGTTCATCTGTAAATTAATAGATTCTTTTTAGTCTGGTGTCATCTTTATCTTAAAAGTTTTTTTTTTTTCGTTTTGTCCTTGCACCAGAGTGGTTGACTAAGTCTCCTTCACATAACAGATTCTCTAACTGCTTTTGAAAATAAATCTGTTGATTTTATTTTCAATCTGTTCTTTTTATAACAGGTTTAACTGTTTTTTGAAAATCTGTTATAAGTTGTTTTTCTATAAAAACAAAACTTGTTCCTACGTTTAAACGTGAATCATACAATTGAGAAAACAAGTTTTACAACAGAGAATTAAGGATTTACAGAGAATTAACATGTGTTCTTGAAAGATTTTACAAATCAAAAGTGTGCTTGTTCTTGGTTGGCTCTAAGGTTTGGTTAGAGGTGCTGCTACTGTGTGTGAGCAATTTGTTCTACTGGTCTAAGGCAGATTTTTGCATCCTCTATTAGGTGTATTCGTTTCATATTTCATTTCTTGTAAAAGTGTGATTGTAAACTCTTCTTGATAGGGTTTCTTGAAGAGTGTGTGTGCTGAAATAGTGTTTTTCAGCTAGTGTTCCAAGGTTCTTGTAGGGTTCAAGAATAGTGGCGGTGTAAGTGTGTTTGGTATGTTTGTTTAGTGGATTTCACCTTGGTTTAGGTGAGATTGGATGTAGCTCATTTGAGTGAACCAGTATAACTGTTGTGTGTTCATTTCTCTTCATCCCTGCACTTGTTTTCTTGCTTACCTGTTAATCTGTCTAAAATTGAATCTGTTCAATTAAAAATAAATCTGTTTTTTCTGGGCTTGTTCATACTGTTCTTATTTTCTGGAAAATCAGTTTGGTTCTATTAAGAAGATATATGAACTGTTAATTACAACTGGAACAGTTTGATTGTGATAGGTTACCCAATTGATTATCAAGCTAATAATTGAACCTTTATCACTTGCTTAAAAATTGAAGGTCACTGTTTTTGCTATTCATAGTTTTCTCTTTAAAATCAGTGTGTGTGGCTTGCAAATTAATCTGCATAACCTCAAAAATTACTTGGCTGGTATAAACGTTTTTAAAACATAAACAGTGTCAAAATAAATCTGTTCATTGCCAAATAAATCGATTTATTTTCTGTGTACTGTGGTAAAATCTGATTATGTGCGAAACTTTTAAAAGGTCAATTCACCCCCCCTCTTGAACTTTGACACTATTGAACCCAACAATTGGTATCAAGAGCTAGGACTTGTATTTTAATCAAGTTTGTTTGCAATAATGTCTGAGTTTAAAGTGCTTTTTGCTGAGGGATCTTC
>Ga0123341_1004343_pt1 | contig 12431 bp, 13 predicted proteins | sample Turbeapinknodule_FD_89959 | JGI IMG/M metagenome (GOLD analysis project Ga0123341, IMG submission 89959) | Root nodule microbial communities of legume samples collected from Mexico - Turtle bean Mexico pink nodule | ecosystem: Host-associated > Plants > Roots > Nodule | place: Mexico: Nepantla... | reverse complement strand
TATATATATATATATATTAAGATTTGAATATTCTAAAGTTAATAAAATGAAACTAATTAGGTCTAACTCATTATAACTCAAATGAACACATTTAATTTCTGTTTACAGTTAACTATCAGTTCTTAGATTATAAATATATCTATGTAAAATTTCATCAATGATTCTAATCTCAGTTATTTATTAACATAACAAGTAATATTTTACTGCAACTGACCATCTTAATACAAAATTTAACAATAAAAAGCAAAACTTGAAACTGTGAAAATGATAAAATAAAATAAAATGCAGAAGCAAATGTGTTGTGCCAACAAATTCTTGATAAAAAAAATGTTTAAATAACATGCAGATTCCTGATCTTGAATATATACTCATGACATACACTCATGACATGTCGGTAATAATTGATTTGTTTATTTATTTATTAAAACCAAAAAGGCTAAAAAAGAAAATGTCAGAAAACCAAAGCCATAGCCCTATCATTCATCACCATCTTCTTCTTATTCTTCTGCTTCTCAACAGATCTTCAGTTCAGCTTTGAGTTCTCACTCAACAACTGTATTTTTCTCCTCCCAAGCTGATTTTGTTCATAAAAAAACTGATTTTTTTTTTATTCTGGGGTTTGAGTATTTTGCTTGATCTGGTGGAACCGAGAGGGGGTGATTTGTAAAATCCTGATTTTCTGAGGAGAAAAGGTTATTGGGGTTTGGTTGGATCGAGATAAAGACTTGGACTTTGCAGATTGCAAAACGAGGTTCTCTGGGGGCGGAAATGTGGATCTTGTAAAAGGTGTTGATTTGATCGAGAAAGAAAAGAAAAGAAGAAAAAAGACACATTTTTTCAGCTCCAGGAGGTTCAACTTTTTCCTCTGCCATTGGAGAAGGTTCGAAGAAGTTTAAAAGGTGAAGTAGCCTTTTGAGTAGGTTGAAAAAGTTGGTGCTTTTTGCTCAGCATTTTGGTTATGAAGACTTGAGTGTAACTGAGTTGACTTGAAGCAAAAAACAAAAAAAAAAGGGTAGCAAAGATAGATGTTAAAATATTAGTAGGTGGGCTATCATATGAAATTAAATCTTCAACATATGAGTGTTTGTGTTTTATTTTTAGTTACACATTTGGAGGAATGCAGTAAATCTTCATGTCTGATGTTCTTTAGCTTTTAATGCTAAGGTGGTAGTGGTTAGACTGTCATACTTTAAGAGCATCTTAATTGGGGTTGTTGCTGTCATTAGTTGTAGTTGTGAGAACATGAACTTGTCTACAAAAGTACTCATATTCCATCTTATGCTTAAAGGAAGAAGTACTTTTCGGTTTGTTGTGCTTTTATGGTTTGTTAATTTTTCTGGGCTAGCTACTTATTCCTTCCAAAAGGTTACTGATGTTCGTAAATTCTGAAAAACAAGTGCAGAATCTACAGATTATTCTGTTTCAATTGCTTGGTTGTTTGTATTGAAATATCTGAAGATCATGTTGATACATAATTTGTGCTATAATCAAATGATTTTTGTTCACTTAAGGAAAGCTTTTAAAGTGATTCACAGACAATTCTGGCTTTGTTACAGATACATAAGCTGTGGTAACCAGTCATCAAAGTCAAGTATGAATGTGTCTTGTGACAGTGCACAGGGTTGATAAGGTCCAGGTGGATCTGAGTGGACTGATTATCATTTTCAAATATTTTCAGTAAAGACTGGCACGCCATTGAAAGTGGAAGAGGTGTTCATTACTTCAAGTTTGATTTCAACCTAGCAAAATGGGGATTCAGTGTTCCAGACTCATGCCATGCTGTGTGGATTCACAAGTTAAGGCATCTGTTATTGAAACACCGGATGCTGGTGGGTAAAGTCATACTCTAGTGCCTTATATAGTTCCATTTGATTATAGGGAAATATTATATATGTTTATTTGAACATTTGTTCCAGAAATTGAGGATAGTAGTGAGGTCAGTAACTGGCCTACATTCCGTGAATTTACACTCGAGCAACTTAAGAATGCAACATCTGGTTTTGCTGTTGAGAACATTGTATCTGAACATGGAGAGAAGGCTCCCAATGTTGTTTATAAAGGAAAGCTGGAGAATCAAATGAGGATTGCTGTTAAGCGATTTAACAGGAATGCTTGGCCCGATGCTCGGCAGTTTTTGGTAAATTCCCCTGTCCCAATTGGTTTCTTCTCCAACCTTGCTTTAACTCTCCTGGTCATGACCTTGCATTGCACAAATGCATTATTTGTGTACTTTGCATTACTAAAAACACTTGGTATAGATGTAGACTAGTGTCAGTGAACCATATATGAGTCCTTTTTAGCCATAATCAAGTTTTCAAATGGGTAATAAGCTATCCTATATATTCTTCCCATGTTGCCTGGTCAATTTTGCAGTTTTGGTAACATGCAATTGTGCCAAAGGCTTAACATTGTATCTGTATATACCTTTTCTCTATGAGCTGAGAATAATCCCAGATGTTTAGGTTTCATTGTGTTTGCGAGTTATTGGTGTGCATATGGTTGTGCTGCTACATCTTGCTTTTGTTTTTCCTTTTCACTTTCAATTAATCAAAATAAATTTATCTCATGACTACAGGAGGAAGCAAGATCAGTGGGTCAGCTTCGTAACCAAAGATTGGCAAATTTGCTTGGTTGTTTTTGTGAAGGAGATGAGAGGTTGCTTGTGGCAGAATATATACCCAATGAAACACTGGCAAAACACCTTTTCCATTGTAAGACTCCTTTCATACAATTTTTTAATCCTCTAAGTATTGAAAATCTAACCAGTGCTAAATTTAGGGTTTATGACTTTGTTGTTTTCCATACTTGATTAGTACACAAGACACCAAACTTCTAACATTTTCCTTTTGGAATTTTCATGATGTTGCCCATTTTTTAAAATATGTTTGTTGATTGTATGTGGGCTTGTACAAACTGAACACACTATAAAGGATGCTAATACATTATGTTATGATTTATAATCACTTGAATAACTTTGATTTATTTGATAATTACATTTTTTCCCTTTTCTCTTTAGAGGGCGCTTATATCTAAGGTTAGTAACAAAACTTTGTTGTTGTTGAGTTCACTGAGGAGATTCTACACCAATGAGTCGTGAACAAACCCATATAAGAGACCAGAACACCACCTTCAACCCAAAATCTTAATACAATAGGTTTATGGGTCCTTCTCATATATTGTTCATCTTACTAATTTCTAACCAATGTGGGACTTCCAACTCACCTCGGATTCCTAACAGTTTCAAGTGTCAAATTACCAAGAAGTGCACTTGTAAAATGAATATCAATCTCTATAAAGACTTCTATGTAAATATACTGTATTGGTAAGTGTCTAAAGTTATTTTGGATGGTGGAAGCAATGTCTTTTTCAGCACCAATTTTCTAGAGTCAGTCTTTATGTGGTTTCCTAGAGTCCTTCAAAGTCTGATCAAAACATAGCAAGATAGATCTTATACTAAGCATAAGTGGCACATCTAAATTTTTTCATGATGTTTGCTCCCCTGACTCTTCTAATCTGCTATTTGCTTTGCTATATTGTTATGATTGTGTTGTTGGAATGATACTCTAAACCCCAAATCCCTTGAGTTATTATGGTGTGAAATAATGTAGCCATGTGTCTAATCAGGGGAAACACAACCTATGAAATGGGCAATGCGACTAAGAGTTGTTCTACATCTTGCACAAGCTCTAGAATACTGCACAAGCAAAGGGCGTGCTCTCTATCATGACCTTAATGCCTATAGAGTTCTTTTTGATGAGGTAAGTTTTTTGTGTATCCCCCTTTTACACATGTCCCAGTAATTAGATTAATAAAAATGTGTTAGAACTTCGCAGGATGGTAATCCCAGGCTTTCAAGTTTTGGACTTATGAAAAACAGCAGGGATGGAAAAAGTTATAGCACAAATTTGGCATTTACCCCTCCAGAATATCTCAGAACTGGTATGCCATATAATACCTTTTCTTTTTTGTTAATTTGGCCTTCTTGCTTTCGTTTAACACTTTATAATATTCAAATGAATATCTGTTTTGCATTTGAAAATTTACAATTGTTTATGTTTTGTAGAGATGAGTGATACATGATTTCTTATATGTCTTTGTTTTGTAGGGAGAGTAACTCCAGAAAGTGTAATATATAGCTTTGGCACTCTTCTGCTTGACCTTCTCAGTGGGAAGCATATCCCCCCAAGTCATGTAAGTAATTCTTACCAATGGGTAAAGAATATGGGTGCAGGTTGATTTCAATGACTTATGAGTTTAGTTTAGGTCCTGAAAGTTCCCTGTGAATCTCATTGGTATGGTTGGTAGACTCAATTTTTTAATCTGTCCATGAATTTACTTTTCCCTTTTTCCTAGTGAAACAAATGTGTTAATGCCGAACAATTCCAAAAGTTGAAGTTTAATCATGGGAATTTAACAAGTTTCTTCTTATGATTTGATGCTAAAATCCTAGAAATTTGAACAAATTGGGAAAATTCAGAATGTTTATTAAGATAAATGAAGGTTGTGGTTGTTGCAAGATCATCCCCAATTTTCCTTCCCTGATATGAAATTTCCCTAATAAGAATGAAGTCTACTCAAAACCTTCTTATTCTACCTTCCCATATCCTCCATCTACAACATACCCTTAATAGCTAATTATATATTACTATATTATATGTAAACTTGCATATGTGATTATTAGAAAATTTGGTGCAGGCGCTCGATGTGATTCGTGGAAGAAATCTTCAGATGCTGACAGATTCTTGTTTGGAAGGACAATTTTCTGATGATGATGGAACTGAGTTGGTACGCCTGGCGTCTCGATGTTTACAATATGAACCTAGAGAGCGGCCTAATCCAAAATCATTGGTAGCTGCTTTGGCTCCTCTTCAAAAGGAAACAGAGGTTGGTTTAGGATTTCATGTAATAGTAAGGATAAATGTACTAGAATGTAGTCTTGTCTGCTTAGTGCAAGTTGCTCTGTAGGGATGTTCATAAATTGGTCTAATTCAATGCAAACTGCATAAACTAAACTGAACAGACTGAAAATCAAATAAACTAAAAATTGAAAGAATTGACAGAAAGAGGATCGGATTTCAAATATAATTTTAAAAACTGATTTGACCCAAATTGAACTTATAGACATACATAATTTTATTTATAACATAATCATGCAACTCACACTAGAAATTTGTGTATAAATACGTTGTTTTCTTAATTTCATTATCTCAAAATTACATCTATGTATATCAAAATTATTTGGATATTTTTTTTTAAAAGCATAAAGATTATTTTGTCTAATATTTTTTATGATTTAGATATGGTAGATGAGATTTTAAATTATTATTTATTATAATTATAATTATTCCCTCTGTTTCCTTATAGGTCAGTATTTTTGAAATTTTTGTTCCTATTTATTTCATTTCCAAAGTTCAAGACATCATTAATTTTTTTGTCAAATTGCTCTTGTTCTACCCCATTCTTAATGAATTTACATATTTGTCATGAAAGTGGAAGTGGAAAACAAGCAACTAATATGCATTTATTATGAAGTAAAAATGAAAATAAAAAGATACAATAGGAACTTCATAAGTATTTTATGAGAGACCTGAAGATTTATTACATTTATTGTTTCTTCTATAAAAACCCTGAAGATATTTTTGAAAAGGAACAAAGGTAGTACTTAGTCACTGTGTTCTTTAGATTTATTTTATATAAACTGCATGCTTAGAATTATAAACGAAGATGTAATTCAATCTAATACCACTTTTAAGTAGTCTGTATTAGAGATCATATGCAAAGCAATCTAAATGGAAACGTACTTTATTTTTATGGTTAGATTGGATGATTTTTTTTGCTTAGAAACTGATCAAAACTGAAGAATAAACACCCCTATTTTTTTATTTGTTTTAAGTGACCTCATAATGGATGTGTGGAGAAAAGCCAAATTTTGTTCTCACATTTGTTCTCTTGTAACATACTCACATCATCTCAAACATTAAACAAACATTTATTTAGGCTCTATTTTAGACTTAAGGCATGTCTTTATTATTCATTCAGGCTATCATATCTTTGCACACAATGCATGACATACAGATCACAACAGCTTGGTTAATCAATTTTGAAAGTTCAAGTTGTGATTATTTTTCTTAACAATGTTTGTTCATTCTCATTTATTTCTAGGTTCTTTCACATGTCTTGATGGGCATCCAGCACAGTACTACTTTTGCCTCATTATCTCCGCTTGGTGAAGCATGCTCAAGAAAGGACTTAACTGCCATACATGAAGTTCTGGAAAATATTGGCTATAAAGATGATGAAGGAGTGGCAAATGAGGTTCTCTATCTAACTTATATTTTATAGAATTACTGCATATCTTTTAATTCTTCAGGTTATCTTTTTCCACAAACCAGGAACCTAATAACAAATATTTATATATTTTTTTTAAAAGAAGCTAACTTGTGTATTCTGTCTACCTTTTTCTGGTGGTATTGCAGTTATCATTTCAGATGTGGACTGATCAGATGCAGGATACATTAAATTGCAAGAAAAAGGGGGATGTTGCTTTCCGGCAGAAAGATTTTAGACTGGCAATTGAGTGCTACACACAGGTACATATGTTGATAAGATGGACTTGTCTGAATTTGGCTTGCATTTTTTTTATTCAAAGACTGCTGATTAGTTGAATGAAATAGCATGTCACAAAATAGATCTCTAGTTGATTTTTAAAATAAAGCTGAATCTGGTTTTCATAATTATGAATAATGCTTTAGATTTCTCACTATGCACACAATACTTTATGTTTGATAAGAGTATTGGTCAAGAATAAAGGTTTTTGCTCTGATTTTAATTTTATTCAAGTCTATGGATGAATCACCACTGGATTTTCATATTATGCTGTTCTGTTCGATGTTTTATTTGGCTTCTGATGCTAGTTTAGTCATTAAGAGTTCATTGTTCGATGCAGTTCATTGATGCTGGAACAATGGTTTCTCCAACAGTCTTTGCACGGCGTAGTATGTCTTATCTCATCAGTGACATGCCTCGGGAAGCCCTGAGCGATGCAATGCAGGCGCAAGTCATTTCCCCGGTTTGGCACATAGCATCATATCTTCAATCTGTTGCCCTCACTGGACTTGGGATGGAGAATGAAGCCCAAGCAGCGCTTAAAGATGGCACAACTCTGGAATCCAAGCGGAGTGCAACTACAAAGCAAAAATGAAAAAAATGTTGTACAGAGACAATTTCTTGCTGATTCTGTTCTGCCTGATAACTACTCCCACAACTTTGGTTATAAAGATCATCTTGGATACCAATAGATCCACAAAAAGTTGCATGTGTTCGAAGATTTCTTCCAGAAACAAGGATTGGTTAAGTGTTTGTAACACCCCCTCCCCCTTTTTGTTGGGTCGGCTAGGATGTTCATTTAGTTCTATGATTTGATTGATTGAGCATGAATTTAAACTTTTATAATTTTTTGTCATTTATAAATGGTCAAAATGTGAAGAGTTAAAAGCTGTTGTTCAAACTGTGTACTTAGTATTCGAGTGCCAAGAAAGATTTGCCTTGTCTGGTGCAAACCATTGGGTTTAGGACCCCAAAATAGTGTTCATTTCCTACTGTCCAGCATCATCACCAGAAAATATTGTGGACCATGATACTATCAATCTTGAATTTTTCATGTCTCAGTTTCTACATCCACTTTATATTCTTGTCTGTTTCTCTCTATTCCCTTATCACTTCCTATTATCCTTTGCTATCTCTACTTTCTCAAGGTATATATGCATAGTAATTCCTAAGCAATGAAGAAAAAAACCATTTTCTTTAGCATGAATACCTCTGCCTGAATTAAACATAGCAGAGTCATGGTGGAACTTGTCCAAATTAGCCTCTTCATTTTACTAACACGTGATAGCTTTTCAAAATTGATACTTGAAGGATGAAATTATTGATACTTTAATATGTATATTTGTCAGTTAGGATCCTCTAGAGTCAAAATGCTGCAGGGACATGCCATTGTAATTCAAAGTATCGTAACAATAGAACTTGAATGTCTGCTTGTAGGGAGTCTACTAGCTGATGACTCTAGAAGATGGAGATATGTTTACATTAAGAATTCATCTTAGCTTTCAATTTTACACAAAAGTTACTTTAAATTATAATCAAATTTGGTAGATCTTGTTATGGTTTCTGCTGTTATCTATAAGATAAAATAGTGAGTTTTAGAATGCAATCGATTTCGAGTAGGGACACGTTTACATTTTTAAGTACACAAACAAGTGTTCTATTTTAAGTTAATGTGTACAACAGTTGCATAACCTATTTTAACTTTAGTTTTTCCCTGCTCAAAGTTTGCATATCCTGTAGTTGCACACTCAATCCATGAATCATCATGAGACCAGTCAATAGATACTAACACAGTATAACCTCTAAGCTGTCCTTCAAGATTAGAGATTATTCAATGTTACATTACACGGTATCAACATCCTAATTATCACTGGTGAAGAGATTATATGTAGTATGTCAAACCTTTCTAATTGGGAAGGGCACCTATATTTAATTAAGGCTATAGGTTGTAATCTGCCAAGGAAACTCCCACTTGAGACACATCTCACGGCTCACAATTCTACTATACAGGAATGCAAGTCCAGGAAACCCGCTTTGTGTCATTTCTCTACATCTAATTGCAAATTTTAAAGAGACAAACTACTATAAGTTTCCTCATATATGACAAAAACCTTATAAATCTTGTTTCATCACATTTTACATGAAAAAATAGAGTTGGTACCAAGGCATGAAACCATCATGAACAGGACCATAAATCTACTGCTGTGACCATAGTCATATACCTATGTAATCAACTTGATCTGACAGCAGAAATTAATATACTTATTAGTGCCTTGAGTTGCAGTCACCGATATAAACACAATTTGCATTCTTCTGATAGCATCCTAGCAGCTGCTGAAGCCAGTGTTTTTTCTAAAAGAATTTTATGGACTATTTGGTTTGAGAAATGGGTTTCTTTTCATTCTCTGTTTTTCACTTTTTTTATTATGAAAGTGTCACATTATTTTCCCTCTTTCCTATTTTCAAAAGTGTGTATATGAAACGGTGAAAACAACTCTTCTCAAACAACATGAAAATATTTGAAAATAGAAAACAAATGAAGATAATGTGGTGCTCTTATAACTAAAAGTGAGAAATAGAAAAAAAACATTTTCTCAAAACAAATGGTTCTTTAGCTTTTCAAAAGCTTTCAATTTTGTCTACGAATCAAATAGACAACTTTGGGAGAAAAGATCCTCTCGTGATTCATATTCATTAAACAGTGTCTTGTGCACACGTAGTAGAAAAAGCAAATGCCTTACAGAACTTCTGGTGCTAAAAGTAGATATATAAAAATAAAAGCCTGGATATACATTATATTTACATGATTATGAATTTATGATATACACACACCAGTTCATAAGCAGCATATTCCAAAATCACCATTCTGACCGATTTGAGGTACACTCTGTGGGGCTGGTGCAAGTGTTGCACAATTATCATTAGTGATTACATAATACAACTCCTAACTACAATTAATTTGGTTAAACAAGCAGGACGTCCAGAGCCACCTCAAGCAAAAATGGAAGAAGACATTCATAGTAAAGTTCGCTTTTTCATTTAGGAGTTGGGCCAGCCATTTGGTGAATGCTCTTCAGAGTGGCTATTTTGCTTTGCAACAAAGCGTGCTTGAATTAAATTTCCGGTTGCAATTGCTTCTTGGATGTCATTCTGTGCTTTTTGGCATAGTTCATCAAGTGCAAGCATTGGAAATGGCTCCTCAATGAGAACTCCAACCTACACCAATCATTTTCACATTTTTGGATTAGCTTTCTTCTAACCAGAAAAATTATGGAGTTATACTAAAGAGAATCCATCAATCACTTCTTCAAGCGTTCAATCAATTTAGATTTAAGGCCCAAAAATGCTCTTCAAATCAATAATGAGTGGTCGAAACTCATGTTCTAACAGTGTAAATTCAAAAGCTAATCCCAAGGTGCAGTCCAACGGTCCTCCAAAACAAACAAAATATTTTGTAGGTACACATTGAAACACAAAATATTTTAACACAAATCAATTCTCTAAAATATAACTGATGGAAAGAAAAGCTTTGTCACAATTACTCTCAGTTATCTTTCAACATTTGTCTGTCAACCTAAAACTGTTAACCTAATGGATAACTCAGAAGAAAGGAAAATCCAAATAATGTGCAATAGCCTGAAATTAATGGTCGCATCCCAATTGTGTTGGCCACATGTACAATAATTACAGAACAACCTATTTTGATAAGTAGTTAAGGTAAGGAGAGGAACATACTTCTTCAATGCAAAACAAAGAGGCGGCGCTAATAAAGGTTGCAGGAACCACAATCCAATGACAATCGTCCCAAAGTATGATAGGAAGTGTCAGATGCCACAGGACAAGAAACCTTGACGTCAAGCGAGTATATGATAATGGAATGGGAATGCCCATAAGTTGTTCACATATGCCAATTCCTTCATGGAAAGAAGAGATCTTTGATTCCTGTGCCACAATGAGTGAAGTGTTAATCGAGTTATACAAACAGGAATTACCGCATAGTGAAGTGCTATGTTAGCAAATCCAAAATCTAAAATACAACTTCACATGCAACAATGCTGCCTAATTCAACATGTACAAAAATGCCTACAATGGTTTTAAAAAAACGGTCTGCCTCAGCAAGGTTTTTGACTCACATCTATAATTGTGGCCACGTCAACTGCATTTGACTGCAACATGTGTTGTATTTGTTGATATTTTGTTTGAAAGATTAGAGTATTATATCATTTTTTTATAATTAGTTTTAAATTCATACTTATCTGAAAAAAAGGATATTTTATGTTTCTATCTTTTTACTTGGTTCCTGTGTATAAATCTTATCTATCTACACCTAATTTCCATGTTTTCTAACTTCTAAGAGACCTGCTATTTTTTCAACTCAACATTTTTTCTTTTGTTTTTCAGCATTCCCTTTCTCTGAGTTCCTAGGTTCACACCAAGATATCTTACTAGTTTTAGTGTCTCAACCAACATCAAGAGGAGCTTGTTAAATCTTGTAGGAGTTGTGCACCAAGCGGATATGTCTTAATTCTGAGAGAGTGTTAACTCACACATCCTGTTTCTGTTTATGACCAATTGAATTTGTTGGATTGCAAGGGATTCATGAGATCCTGATTTTGGCTATAAGAAAAAAAATATCAGGCCAACTATAACAGCACTATCAACCAGGAAATTTCCAACTAGTAATTTAAAACCTTGCTAACAATTCCAATTACTGCATACATACCAGGACATTTCTTCTAGACTCCTCCAATTTCAACAACCGAATGGTCTGCGATATAAACTCAATAATGCATCGAGGCTGGTGCTTCGAATTCATGACCACTGCTAGATCTTCCACTTCCAGCAAATGCTGAAGATCTCTCCTAATATCCGAACCATACAGCACGTAGCACTGCATTCAAACACCAAGTTTAGCTATCAACCACAACTAACTACCAACCTAAAAGTCCAATCACAAAAACCATTCATATTAACGTTATAAAAGGCCCAAATGTATAGAACCCTAACACGTTAGGCTATGTTTGAATTAAGTTTAAAAAGTACTTTTGCAAATTCCAATGTTTAACAATGAAGAATTTTTTTTTTGTCTTCAGATTAAAAATGCTTTTGAGTTCTCCCAACTTTAATCCAACCATGCAGTTACATTGAGCCTGTTTTAACAGAACTTTTCCATGAGCTAAAATAAGTTTATAAATAAATTTAAAAGCAGATTTTAGAGAAGCTCATAGAAAATATCTACTATAAATTAACTCAGACAAAGGCTAATTTAAGTTAAGGAAGAAGCTGATTCATTTATCTTTCTTATTTTTCCATCCTACAAGTTCTTACCCAGAAATTTCTCCAAGTAAACCTATTGTTTAAATTAAAGATGAAAAAGTAGTTCTGCTATCCAAATGCACCAAAAGAAGAAACAAGAACTTGTTGCATCTTGCTTTGGGAGTAAAAACCTCTTTTGAGCTCTTCCAACTGATTTAAACACAAACATAGATCTAGGTTCCAGAAAACAGTCATTGAGGCTGCAATCTGCCACACGAATTGCAGGTCTGTAATTTTCCACAAGAAAAGGCTCGAAAAGACAGACCTTAAGCGCAATGGGGAAGGCGATGATGTACTTCAAGAGCGCGTGCTTGACGGAGAACTCGACGTTATCGACGTCGTCCAGGAAGGCGGCGGCTTGCCTGGCGAAATCGTGGGTTCCGGCGATGACGTTGGTCCAGGCCTTCTTGCCCTCGACGAAGCGGGCGTAGGAGGCTTCGGTGCGGAAGACGAGGAGGAGGGCGAGTGCAGGGGCGGTGAGCTGGTAGGGGAGGGAGGAGGAGTGGAGG
>Ga0123341_1004339_pt1 | contig 12434 bp, 6 predicted proteins | sample Turbeapinknodule_FD_89959 | JGI IMG/M metagenome (GOLD analysis project Ga0123341, IMG submission 89959) | Root nodule microbial communities of legume samples collected from Mexico - Turtle bean Mexico pink nodule | ecosystem: Host-associated > Plants > Roots > Nodule | place: Mexico: Nepantla... | reverse complement strand
ATCCAAACTATATTTTACAGACCAAATATGATATGGACTAGTTTGCATTCTCATCCATAAAGCAAATACATCAAGCTTAATTATATTATAAAATCGAAAACAAATATCACTTTCATTAGACAAAATTTCATCAAGCGAATTGATATACTATTAATTACTATGATGTAGAAAGTAACATTTTATTATTTGTAATAATGTTTTTTTTTTAAAATACAATAATAAAAAAACAACAAGCAGAGTCCTATAACTACCCCTTGTGTAAAAGATACCCATATAATTCGCTGTTTAATTGGTTATAAATGATTCCATACCCTTTATTTCGCGTCTTGGTGAACGATGTGTGAGTTCTCAAGTTTTAATGGAGCAAATTGTTTTTCAAATTTTAGAAATGGAGGAAAAATAATTTAATCGATTAAAAACATCAAAGTCAGGTTAGTCTTTGCAATTATAAGTTAATTTACCATTTTTCCCCTATTAACTAAAAGATGAAACTCCAAATATTTAACATCTTATTTGTCCTCCCACTCTAACCTATCTAGAATAATCTGCAGAAAGAAATGAAGGAGAAGAAAATAAGAGACGAATGATGTCTAATACATTTTTAATATGTTATGTGTTTCTGACGCAATATTTATATTATATGATGTTATGTATAACGCTCGAGGCATATTTTATATAGAGGGAAAAAGAAAAGGAAACATAAAATGGGCTCCGTACCACAGTCCAGAGAAGGCCCATAAGGAAAAGACAATTTCAAGACTTTTCTCATACTAAGTGGACTGCTTCTTCCTGCACCTCCTTCACTTCTTCTCATCTTCATAAACTTTAAAAATCCCAAAATTACTCTTCACTAGAAAGATAATGAGAGAAGCTTTGTTTTACATTTTGTTGTTAAGTGAAAAAAAAGGTGCATGGTGCTTGATGTTGCTTTGGTGGTGACAGTGCTCCTTGTGGTGGGGTGTTGTGGTGGTAGTGGTGGTGGTAACGGTAGAGGTGGTGTCAGTAGTATTGCTGTGGTGGTGTTGTTGACAGTCGACTCGCCATTCTTAAGTAAGTTCTTTAATCCGATGCCTTAAATACTAAATTTCAGATTGGTTAATCTATTGGATCAACAGATCACACAATCCATAACGATTAATGTGAGACAATCATGTTTTGGATTACATAATATGGAACTCAGTTCTGAATTTGGAATAGTATTCCAAATTACTCAATCCGTAATAGAACATTATGTTATGCATAAGGTAATCTAAAATGTTTTTTTGTCCGGAACTAAATTTCATATTATGTAATCCAAAAGATAAGCACAAAATTAAAGTGTTCTGAATGAGTTAACTTATACATATACCAAATCCAAAATGAACCAAACTCACTTTTAAATTGTGTAATCCAATACTAAATGAATTATGAATTACGTAATTTATATATAAATGTGATTATATATGGTTGATGTATCATCTCAACATATAATTTCAAAGAAAAATTATAAAAAATTATGTACAATTTGATATTTATTGAATATTTTTATCTTATTCCGGTTAAGTCCCTCTAAACAAGCATTAGTATACATTAAGAAATTTAACTCCGTAACATTTAATCTTTTAGTTTCAATATCATGCAATAATTAGTTTGTCAAACATTGATTAATTTTGCATCCAATACTAAGAAGTATACGTTAGCTGATAAGGTTGTGTATAAAATGGATAGGCCTTTGCGTTGCGTTGCGGAAGCGGCAGTGTAAGATGTGACGTAGAGTAATGGTATTTGTCCCTTATTGTTATTGGAAACAACAAAACAAAACAAGCTTCACCAAAGGGGAATTTCATTCCTTCAAGCCTTCAACCAACTGATACTGTTCAGATTCAGCACTTCTAAGGTCCCAACCCTATCTTAGACAATACTTTGCTTAATCAATAATTTGTTTCAGACAAGGTACCAAGTTTAATACATTATATCTACTTTCTTAAAAATCATATAATGTAATATCAACTTATAGTTTATGTTCATTAATTGAAGGTTACAATCTGTCACAATAGTGTTTGGTCATTGTTAAGCTCTCAATTATTAACACTTACCTAACTCAAATTATTCTCTCTTGTCTAAGACACTTTTTTTTTTCTCTTTTAAAAGAAGACACTTTTTTTTTTATGGAAATAAGGGTTTAATTAATTTTAATTATATCACTGTAATCAACCACCATTGTTTGATACTAGTTCTCTTAATCAACTAATCATATAAATTTGAATATAGAGTATACAACGGTATGTTGACTTTCATTTTATTTATTTTTCTTTTAAAGCATCTAATATTTATATAACCTTTGTGTCTTGTCCATTCGTTCCAACTAATTAATAAGTGTTTTATTTTAAACTTACTGATGTTACTTGTTATAGGTAGAGCCTTAACAATTGTGTTGCTTTTATTGTAAGTGATTCTTTCTTACCTAGTACCAAGCATTCTCGTACCCTTGAGTGTAAAGTCAAAAAATGACTAGTTACTCTTACATTTGAAGGTCTAGTTTTTTTTTTATCACCAAGTGTTAGTGAGATTCATTAGTAGTTTCTTAATAATTTTCAGAAGCTAAATGAAGCATTTTCAACGACCCATTTACAAATAGGTTAACTTGTATCCCAATTCTAGTGAAAAGCTTCAACTTTTATCAAGATTTTGTTACAAAAGAAAACAAGAAAAATCCAACTTGTAGTTTAAAATTGATTTTTGTATTATTTACTTCAAGATTAACACATATCCATCATTTAGAATGAAATTTATGATCAATTATTAAAAATATTAATTGAATCCTAGCAATAGAATAATTTATTAATGTAATTATAATTTATTTAATACCTTATAATGTATCTCGCCACTCATACAATCTTTATATACAAAATTGATTTGCCTTTGAAAGTTTTTAAAACGTGCGAAGAAATTTTTAACCATTGAAAATAGAATAATTGTCATTACCCTATTTTTCTATTACGGATTGTTTCCTTCTTATTTACGATTTTAATACTATACATATATGATTAAATTCAGCTAAATATATAATAATTTTTTTAGAGTTGTCACCTCCACCACAAAGAAACTCTCCATGACAATTGGTTAGATTAATTGAAAGATTGTTTTTTGTTTGAGTAACTATTTGTTTAATCTCTTAATAAGACAAATATTTAATATATTTTACCAATATCACTAAATTACAATAAAAAAAAGGAGAAACTTTTTTTATTAAAAGTTGATGAACCAATTATTATTCTTATTATTACACTTAGAATATGTTTGACCCAATTTTTAAGTCTATGTTTTGAAAAAAATATCAAGAAAAAGTGCAAACCAATCACTTTTTTTTTCTTAAAAACTCTTAAAAATAGAAGGTACTAATTTTTAATAGAACAAAATTTCAAAGTATATGTTTTATTCATAATAGGTAGGCAGACCATTGGCTCATTTTGGAATTTCATTCAACAAGTAACAAATTCGATGTATCTTGTGCCCAAAAAAGAAGAATATACACAAATTCAACAATTTTATTTGCTAACAAGAGGATTCTGTGATGGAAAATCAGCAATTTAATAGTTTGTTTGACATTCGATTGCTTAGATTTTGTATATGTAGTCAAATTAATATCGTTCTCTATAGCAAAGTCTCTTCAATGTGATTAGTTAAGAACCTAAATAATTCTTTGGATTATAAATATAATGATTGGATGAATGAATAGTTGAAAGGAAAAGCTAATATATACTGTGCTTGATTCCTACCGCCCAAGAAGCTGCGAGGTAGTTGCTGGTGCCAGCCACGCTTCCGGTCGGTGCTACCATACGACCACGTGTCAAATTTCCATTGGTTACACGTCCAAACAATGCCGAGATGTCGGTTCCTAATGACACTGTATCTTTCTCTCTCCTCGCACAAACAAAAAATCGCACTATGCTGAAGAAGCTACGTTACATTCCTTATCTTCAGAAAATAAAAAACAAGAACAAAAAAACAACGAAGAACATAACTCAACCCAGAGATACTTAAGCGTGACTTATTAGCAGAGCAGCTTTATTTTAATTTAATAATTAAAAAAGGAAAAATAAATTATAAATTAATTGTAATTATAATAAGGGCCAATGAATGAGGTCCACGTAGCAGTAGCGGCGAAGGCAGGACCAACCAAACCAAACGCCACGCCTCCTCTTTTGAAAGTAATCCATGCCGTTGCAAGTTGCAACACCCGTCACTCCAAATCCGCGTGGCTTTCAAGGGAGAAACGGCTCCGTTTCGAGCAAGTGATTTATGTTGCTGTGTATTATCAGCTTTTAGATCACCTGGGAAGAAAACCAAAACCGAAAAAGGGTGCTGCTGCCTGCTTCCTGCTGCCAATTTCACGTTATCATTCTCCAAATTAAACCCCCATTCCCTCAATCGACGAGTTTCTCGTGATCCTCCTCTCGCCATCATCGTCTTCCTTGTGCCCTAATCGATTCCCTCGTTGTGGGTTCTGATCGTATTGGGCTCTACAACGCTGTCATCGACCGTGATCAATCATTCATAAACCAAAAGCAAGAAATCCTTTTTTTTTTGCCCAATAAATTAGTATTTTTTTTTTTTGCATTTTCCGATGACGTATTACGATAATGACGGTGGTGGGAGAGGGGAGGTGGTGCCGGACGTTGCCATCACAATCCAACCCGATGATGGTAATGGGTACTATGTGAAATTGAGGCCCTGTCCCGATGACGGTTCTCCGCTGGGTGCGGCGGTGGAGCCTTCTGTGAAGACGATAAGAGCCACCGTGTGGTATTGGTTGAAATTGGTGGTGTTGTTTTTATGCCTGGGGTTTTTGGCTGTCGTTGTGCTTGTCTGGATTGGACCTTTTTGCATGGACAAGGTTTGTTCTTTCTTCCCCCACTCGCTGTTATGGATTTGAGGATTGTTTTTCCCTTGTAAAGTTTTGATTTTGATGATGATATAGCTGGATTGCACTCTTTATGCTGCATAGTGTAGAATAATTGTGTTTTGCATTCTTTTTGTTGTCTCTAACATGAAACATAGATTAAAATGTTTGACTTATAATGGATGATTTAATTTTTTATTTTTGGCAGGGGGTTATTCCGATATTAAATTGGGAGACAGAGACTTTCAGCACTCCAATATTAACTGTTTTGGTGTTTGCCTCCGTAGCAGTATTCCCAACCCTGCTCTTGCCATCTACACCTTCTATGTGGGTGGCTGGAATGACATTTGGTTATGGCTTTGGGTTCTTGCTAATTATATCTGCAGCAGCTATTGGTGTATCACTCCCTTTTATCATTGGCAAAACCTTCCACCATAAAATTGAAGTACATGCTTTGTCTTGAATCAGAGTTGGTTTGTGTGCAGGTTTTTGCCTCACCTTTATGATATGGATTCAGTGTTTTGTGTATGCAGGGGTGGTTGGAGAAGTATCCAAACAAGGCTTCTATTCTAAGGTCTGCTGGTGGAGGGAACTGGTTTCATCAGTTCCGAGCTGTTGCCTTAATCAGAATTTCCCCATTCCCTTACTTAATCTTCAACTATTGTGCTGTGGCAACAAATGTTAAGTATGGGCCTTATATTGTTGGATCCTTGGTAGGAATGGTGCCAGAAATATTTGTTGCAATCTACACGTAGGGTTTCTCTCTGTCTCCCTCATTCACTTTTTTAAGTTATAGTAAGAAAGTTTATGTGTTTTTTTGCTTGGTTATATGCATGCTTAGGTTAATTATTTCCTGACCACTTTTTGCTCACTTTTGAATAACTCTGACTCTTGCTTGATTATGTTTAGAACAATATGGTTGTTTGTTTGTGCAAAACACATAGTTCATCTGTTAAAAATTGCCTCGCTCTGATATGGTTTGAATTTTCAATAACTGATACAATTTAGAGTCCTGCCAAACCTTCATCTTGCATTACCTTGTTTTCTATTTCCCCTTGTTGCAATATGTTTCTTTCATGATTATTCATTCATTATGGAATAGTTCTAAAACTTATTTGGTGAACCGATGAATCTTCAATATATTGATGAGAGTGAGATAAACCTTCCGATTTTCCTTTTTTTGTGAGATGGATAATTGTTTTTGCTTGTGCTTTTTAAATTTCTGGTTGTATTTTGCGGTAAAGCTTCTCTATGCATTCTTCCAACCAAACTTGGGGATTCTTTTATGGTCATCAAAGTTTGACACTAGTGCATTTTTTAATAAATGAGCATCTTCATATTGTGTCCTCACATTTTGATATTCCTTGAATTTGACCAAGTAGTTAGTGTTTCGTTAACTTGATTCCCTTGTTAGATCTTAATTAGGAATGCTATTAATCACACCAGCTTTATATCACCGACCATTCTATGCTTTATGTAGAAGATATTGATCTGTTTCCATGCATGACCTATGAGTGTGGCTTCTTAAATACATCAATATACTGGGCTTGTGTCTGCTAAATGATCATGGTCACGTATATATGGAACTAATTTACACAAAAAGGCCTGATTGCATCGTGCATACCTAGGGAAGCTCCAACTACCAACCGGTTCCACCAATCAAAACTCAAGGCTGTTAATTATATTTGGCTGTTCTACCTTTTCTAATACCATTGCTGTTTTGTCACCTATACTATCATAGTTTCTGTGTCGCACTTGATAAAAAAAGGGCAACCATAACTGCCATACAATCAATTCAGCATGCAGAGTTGTTATTGAATGTCAATGGGATTATTTTATGTCACCAACTCATCATATTGTTGTATGGTAAGGAAAACAAATGTTAGTGCAACATAGATTGTTTGATTCTCAAAATACCTAAGCTCTGTCAATGAGGGTTGTCAGGATAGGATTGAACAAAATTGAGAAAAGGTCTAGGAATTATGGTTTGATATTTACCTGTGGTTTTTCATCTGCAAGTTATATGTAACTGTAAGCCTTTGGTTGAGGCTTTTAGATTGCTCTGACCGCCCTTCCTAACTTTTACTAACCGTAAATAAACTTGTGTTCTTATGGATAAAAGGGCTTGCACCATTACGTTATATTTTGCTTTGAGAATGTATCTTTACTTGGTCAGCAATAACACTGTTGCTGTTAATTCAATGTTAGACCGTTGGACCTTTTCTTTTTTTCTCTTTAGTTCCTCGTTTTTTTTTCTTGAAAAATTGCCTTTCGATGCCCTGCTTTTGAATCTTTTTCTTGCAAAAGCATTTTATCTGATAATGGTAATGACTTTGATCATTAGTTAGTGTGCTTTTTTCAACTTTGCATCTGACGCGTATTTTATGTTACATCTGTAATCCATTGTTTCAAATTGACCCATTTCAAAATAAGTTGGTTGGTTATGAAAATCGAAACTTCAATTCAAAGTATCTGGATCCTCTCAAACTCATTGTTTAGTTGCCTATTTTTCTGCAGTGGAATCTTGATTCGTACATTGGCTGATGCTTCGCATGAAAAACATTCTCTATCTGCCCCCCAAATTATTCTCAATGTTGCCGGCTTCTGCATAACGGTAGCGACGACCATCTTCATCACAGCTTTTGCTAGAAGACGGCTTGATGAGTTGCAGAGGGAGGAGACATTGTTGCAATAGTATTCCACAAGTTTTAGTCTGGTTTGTTTGTTTCCTTATATGAAGCAGTTCCTACTATATATGAATCAGGTCCTACTATAAGGAGACATTATCCATTGGAAGAGTCGACCGTCAAATGTATTATAGCCAGTGGGGGAAGGGTTGACCAAGGATATTGAAGAAACAGACTGACATGACCAACACCTATTTTAGTGCAGCATTTCAATTCCTTGTTCCTTATACGGTTTACAGAAATTTTGTTTCTTAGTTCTACCTCATTTATCATGCTGTATATGAATGAAATTCCCGATTTATCATCATTGATTTGAATTCGGCAAGATTCGTTTGTGTAAATCCTATGCCTCAATGTTCCTGGACTTCACATGGACTTTTTATTTCTTTACTTTGTTTTGGTTGCATTGGTTTATCTTTCCAAGTTTCACATTTCATTTACTAGGTAAAATTAGGGTGGCAAACCGATCGATCAGTGGATGAACATATTTATTAATCTATTTTGATCCTTTAAAATTTTAATTAAAAGTCTGATCTAGTTTAATTTATTTAATAGAAATTTAATTCTATAATGAATAGAGTAAAGTTGTTTCATCATATTTTTGTTCTTAGTAAGTTCACTTTTTCTTCTTTCTTCTTTGAATTAGTTTTACGTCTTTCTGTACCTAGATATGCATAACTTACATGTGAGGTATTTGTCGTAAGGTATTTGTCTCTAGGATTAGTTTTTTAAGTTTAAGATCTAGTAAGTCTGAGACTGATGTTAGGTCATTTTTGTGTTTTTTATGAGTTCGTGCTAAAGGTTTCATCTATTTAAAACGGCAAGTACTCATGGTAAAATCTTATTATCTTATTTTTATTTTTATTACATTCAAATCTCTTTTGCTTGGTAAATGACGCAGATAAAAAGGATTAGGAATGTTTGGTTTACATTATTCAGATTAGGAATACATTATTTAGATTACGAATAACTTGGAAAGTGCACCAATGGCTTAGGGGGACAACATTGTATGTATGAAGCATTTCTCATTTTTCACTCAGTGTTGGAATTGTCCTCTTACAGAAACTCGTAAAATCTTGTAGCCAAACTCTCTTTCAAAGCAGGAGAAACAGGAATCTCGCCAATCATAGTCTCCAACACTGCCTCTGAAAGTGCCTTGTTCTCTATCACTACATACTCATTTTCTGGAATTGTGTCATCTTTTGAGAAACTAAGCTGCAATTTGAGGGGGAAAATGTGTCATTGAGAAGAGTAAACTATATATGTGCACAGGTTCATTATACTATTCAATTTCACAAGCAGTTGGTGATCATACTCACCCCCAATGTTCCAGTGGGTGATTGTCTATAGAAAACAGTTGAGCCTGGTGGAAAATTTTGATCCTTGAATGCATATCTGAATTCTTCAATAGCTTTTTCTTCTGCTTCACCATAACTTCCAACGGATTTCATAAAGATCACACAGTTCTCAGATACTTTCCTTACATATTCAGGTCCATCCAATGTTCTTAACTTTGACCCTCGAATGAATTTTTCAAAGGGACCTGATTAAACACAACCATTTATAATTTCATATGCCATTCATCAAACAGTTTTACAAATAAAGTGACAACAATTTAATCGTATTCAAGAATATAGTGGTTGGACATGAGATTCAATTTTTCTTGTTCATATTATAAAAATTAACAACTAAGAAAAGTTATAACTTGTTAAGAGAAAAAAAATTCTTACTTAATGACTATCCACTATCTTACATAAAATACGATAATGAAGTCGATATGCACATGGTTGAATATATCAAACAAAACTAATTGTTTAATTGAAGAAATGATACTATTTTCTTAAAAAATAGTTATACAAGACAAAATCCTGAGCACAAGTTATCTTCAACGCATGTGTAAGAAAATTATTTAACTTTGAACCAACAATTTTTACAGTAAAAGAAGTTAACATATTATAAGCTCAAAAAATCACAGCCAAAAAAAATATTGACAACTCTTTCAAAAAGTTTGGGAGATTAGAGTAAAAAAGCTATTATTAATTTATAATTACTAGAAGTAATAGATTTTTAAGGTGTGGAAAGTATGTCATTTAATTTGACTGATATAAGGTACCTTTGATGATATCTCTGTAGAACTCAAGAGACTCCAGCAATTCAGCTGCATTCTTGCCCTTCCATTTGGCACAGAGCCATGCCACAGCCTTCTCTTCCAAATAAACCCCAATTCCAGTGAACTTCACAAACTCTCCTTCAATATTCAACCCTCTCACCCCTATGCAAAATCAAATTGATCAAGTAAATCAAAGAAAAACAAGATAAATGAATTCTTTTTTCTAGTCTTAATTACTTTTTAACATGCTCAATTTTGTATCTTCAAGCAACAACAGTCTTAACTCTAGCAAGTTTCAAGCAAAACTTTTTGTTATCTCAAATCATGTAAAAGTTGAGACTATCATTAAGAACATGTCTATAAGAACATGTCTCTGTTTTAACTTATTGAGAGTGTTTTAAGAATAAAATGGCCAAACTTAAACCAGTACTAAATGATGAAGGTATAATAGAATCAACCTGCTCCACCAAGGAAATAGGATTTGGTAGAAGAAGGAGGTGTGACAACTGCAGGGAATTGAAGGAACTCCACTGTGACACTAGTGATGGATGGTGGTGTGGCCATCATAAGAGCAACAAATGGAGGATGTTGTATGTGTTTTAACTTGTTGAATAACTGAGATGGCCTTCACTTATTTCAACTCTCATTACATTCTTAAATACACCAATGCTCTTTTCTAAATGAATATTTAAAAAAAAAATAGATGGCAGAAATGATGGATTACCAACTTCTAAATTAATATAATTCTGGGTTGGTCGATGAAATCACATAATCACTGATCCCCGTCAAACCAGACAACTCATACTTCAGACTTTTCAAAGAAATTATGATATTTTAAACAACTACTGCACTGGCTACTGAATTTTATACAACTTATGAGAATTAATGAAGTTCATAAGCAGCTATGTGGGGTACCAATAATTGGTAGTGAATCTATTCTTAATTTATGCACTGCAGATGCAACAACACAAAAGCAAAGACAGTAATTATCATCATCTTGTTACATTTCATCAAGAGATAAAAAATATCATTCATTCTCTCCCTCCCCAAGGGAGAAGATTCCACTTTAAAAGAGATGATTATGCATGTTCTCGCCGATTCGAGGTCCGTCAGAATCTGGGTGAGCTCCGGATAGTTTTCCTTCAAACTCTAGTCAGCCTTCCTGAAAAAAGGGAGTTACATAGGTAGAAAATGTTTTGATTCTCAAGTCAGTAACAACATAAAATTTTGTGTATGTAGTAAAAATAGTGCTAAGATTTTAGTTGAGAGTACTCTCTGTGAATGGTCATGTATTTATAAGTCTTCATGGGTTTGGATCTTTGACTCTGGCTTCTCCAGGTTTTAATGTGGCATATTTCATAAAATTTGAATATTATGTATATAAATCAGAATATTTGGTAATATAATTAGAGCATTTATGTAATATATATTCATCAACGATACTCATATAATAATCAATATCAATCACCACAACCCTATTTCATACCAAAATCCTCATCAACAATCATATGGATCACACATGAATTCATACACCCCAGATATCCAAGAAATGTCTTTCGAAAGACTTGTATTAAGTAAGTCCTATCAGAGGTTAACATATGCCAAAACCTTCTTTTTCTATCGACAACAAAGAATAGAACCAATACAGCCAACGACTTAGATTACCAACGAATCCAAGAAAAATGATCAGGATAAGTTCAATACAGCCAAAGTCGTGCATCTCATATATCACAGTGTGCATGAACTCCTCCATCAACTTCTCATCACCTGATATTATGTGACTTGGACCATCAATGAAGTTAGGGGATCTTTATTACAACATAGATTGTGATGCATATCCACCACTCATACAATATTTAAGATTTCTCAAATCAATTACACATATGGTAATTTCATACACATTCCATCATTCACACCATTTAATATTATTTAGAAATTTCACACTTTAATTGAATATACAAACTTATATTTATTTTATATTTATAAAAAAAAATTATATAATCAAATTCATAAAAGATACAAGAAGAAAAGAAAGAGAAAGAAAGAAATTTAATTAATAATAAAAAAATTTAAAAATCATTTCAAGAACAATCCAACCATATAACTTCTAAACAATTCTAAATGATGAATGCAATTATTATTTTCTCAAGCATCTTTCTTTAATCAATTTCATACACTCCGATCATTCAAATTCATTTTAATTAAACCTACATAATACAACTATCAGATTAATTTATTCAAATCAATTATCCTAAAATTTTATTTAAACACAAATAGCTTCTTTCTCCCTTACGTCAAATTATTTATTCTTGAGAAAATTTTAACTCAAAGAAAGTAACCACTCCAAAATAGACCTAAAAGCATATTATTCAAGCATTAAAAAATAAATAAAATTTAGTATGTGATAACACAAGAGGAATTTTTTTTCATAATTCTACCTTAAAATCCTTTTGTAAGGAAGAGTATTCCCCATTTATATATTTGTTCATGTTCTATATTTAGTCCATGCAAGACTTGTTTTTGTATTTCCCAATGTAAAAGTTGTGGGACCCAGCTGTTCACTACTGCGACAAGACAAGAGAAAGATCCCCATGCACTAATACACTACTTTCATTTTTTTCAAAATAATAATTAATTAAATATGATGAAATTAAATTTTAATTGTCTCGAGAGAACGAATACACTACAAATAATTTAAAGATCTATAAATTTTGGTTTATAATAAAATTTGAAACAAAATTTATTATTACTGTAT
>Ga0123341_1004338_pt1 | contig 12435 bp, 10 predicted proteins | sample Turbeapinknodule_FD_89959 | JGI IMG/M metagenome (GOLD analysis project Ga0123341, IMG submission 89959) | Root nodule microbial communities of legume samples collected from Mexico - Turtle bean Mexico pink nodule | ecosystem: Host-associated > Plants > Roots > Nodule | place: Mexico: Nepantla... | reverse complement strand
AGCAGCGAAATGGCCGCCAGTCGCCGCAGACCGCACTCGGCGACATCTTGCCGAAGCGGCTGGCCCAATTTCTCGTCGAGCGCGAAAAGATCGCCGGCAATATGGCCGACCTGGCCGACAGGGTGCTGCTGCGCCTTGCCGCGGCCGCCCAGACCTTCGCGGTCAAACCGTCCGGCTCGGAAGGCTACCGCACCGCCGAAGTGACGCTCGGCGGCATCGATACCGCAGCGCTCGATTCCCGCAGCATGGAGGCCAAGGCCGTGCCCGGGCTTTATTTCATCGGCGAATGCGTCGACGTCACTGGCTGGCTCGGCGGCTATAATTTCCAATGGGCCTGGGCCTCCGGTTTTGCCGCCGGCGAATACGCGTAAGAATACCGATTCAAGACTTCTTAATAGAGGTGCGCCATCCTGTCTCAATTGGCGGTTTGCAAGATCGTTCCTAGATAATGCTTTACCGGCAAGCTGTTTTGTTGGATTGTTGTGTCAGAAGAAGTGAGGTTTCGAGCATGACCAGAAACGCACGACGCGCCCGCGCCATCGCAATTGCCGAGGCAAAGCCCAACGCCCGGATGGTCGCCCTGCGTTATCTGATGCTTGCCGCCGGCGCCACCGCCGCCAGCCTGGCGCTGCTGCTCTCGCACGTCCTCTGATCCTGTCTTCGGGCCTGCAATGACGGTCGCGGCGCAATGTGCCGCCCCGTGGCGCCACGGCTTACAAAATTGCAACTATTTCACCGCCTTGGCTTAATCCGCCGCAACCGCTTATCCGAAAATTAATATCTAATCTGACACAATTGCCCGCGATTATTTGGGCATCTCCAAGTTGTTTGGACATGAACTGGCAATGACTGCCGCCTGGCTTCCGGGTTCCCCAATGTAAATCTAAATAGCAGCTCGATGTGCACCCGGCTGGCGCCAAATGGCCGCCGGCGGGAGGAGTGGTGTATGAAAGGCCCGGAACGCCATGTTGATTGACAAGATTCTTTCCCGCTTCAGGATCAAGACCAAGGTCCTGATCTTCGTTCTGCCTTTCGTCGTCACCATTTCGGCGGTCGGCCTGACGGGTCTTTACGCCTCGGGACTGCTGCAGGGCCGCATGGAAATATCCAACAGCGTCCTGCAGTCGCTGAGCGGCTTCAAGGATCTTTACGGTTCGATGGACGATTTCCTGCGCGTCACCAGCCCGCAGGCACGCGACAAGCTGACTGCCGAGCTGAAGACGCAGCAGGGCGTGCTCGATGCGACGTTGAACCAGGTCGGCGACGAGGCCGCCGGCCGCGACAGCCTGGCCGAAGCGTCGCGCCGCACCAAGGATATAACCGGTGTCGTTGACAAGCTCTGGGCGCTGCACGAGCAGGAACAGGCACTGCATGAGCAGATCGACGCGGCGCAGAAGAGCCTGATCAGCACCCGCTTCACGGTCTCCTACCAGGCCGAGGAATTGCAGACCGCGCTGCAGAACGACGAGGGTGCCGCCACCATCACGCTGCGCACGGCCGACCGCCTGCTGAAGGGCGGCGACTTCCTCGGCACCGTCGCCAGCGGCTACAGCAAGCCGCAGACGCCGCAGGACAAGATCGCCTACATCAACGAACAGATGCCTGCGATCATCAAGGCCCAGCGGCAGATCGCCATTTCGGTTCCAACCAACCAGAAGAACGTCATCGACGCGCTGACCGCAACCATCGACAGCATCAAGGCGATCGCGGCGATGCCCGCTCCGACCGACGAGGACATCGCCGAACTCGGCCGTCTCGTCTCGCGTTTCCGCCAGACCTCGACCTATACGCAGCTGACGGCAACGCAGAAGATGCGCGAGGCGACACAGCGCTTCGCCGAACTCGAAGGCCGCATCGCCCAGACCAATTCCGTGCTTCAGGATACGCGTCGCCTCGAAAATTCCGTCTATGCGCTGCAGATCGTCCTTTCCGATTTCCTCGCCAACTCCAGCAAGGATAATCTCGTGCGTCTGCAGCAACAGGCCGGCACCCTTGGCAAGGACATGCAGGTGCTGGCCACCAGTGCCAAGGGCATGGGCTTTGCCGAGGGCATCTCCGGCGCGATCCAGCCGGCGCTCGACGCCATCTCCGGCGGCGGCTCGAAGATCGTCGATACGATCGGCGAGCGCGTCACGGCCTATGCCGCTGCCCGCCAGGAGCTCGACCATATCTGGACGAAGCTCACCGATTTCGCCGAACTGCAGAAACAGACGGCCGGCACCGAGCGCACCCAGGCAAACAGCATCTCCGTCATGACCACCGGTCTCGGCATCCTCCTGTCGATCCTTGGCGGTTTTGCCCTGGTCCTGACGCTGCAGCGGCCGATCAGCCATATCACCGCCGCCATGCGCCGCATCGCCGAAGGGGCGCTGGATACCAGCATCTCCGGCGAGCAGCGCTACGATGAAATCGGCGACATGGCCCGCGCACTCGGCATCTTCAAGGAAAATGCCATCTCGAAGATCCGCATCGAGGAGCAGAGCGACGAGGAACGCGCCGCCGCCGAACACGAGCGCCAGCGCAACGATGCCGAAAAGCGCGAAATGGATCGCCAGATCGAATTCGCGGTCAACGAACTCGCCGCCGGCCTCGAACGCATGTCGCAGGGCGATATCTCGACGACGATCGAGACACCCTTCATCGGCCGTCTCGAACAGCTGCGCCAGGACTTCAACGGTTCGATGATGCGCTTGCAGGCGACGATGAGCCAGATCCGCGACAATGTCGAGCTGATCCAGGGCAACGGCAACCAGATGGCCCAGTCGGCCGAGGATCTGTCGAAGCGCACCGAACAGCAGGCCGCCTCCCTCGAAGAGACCGCGGCCGCCGTCGACGAGATCACCGTCACCGTCCGTTCGTCGGCCGAACGCGCCAAGGATGCCGACCAGATTGTCCGCCAGGCCAAACGCAGCGCCGACGATTCCGCGGTGGTCGTCAGCAATGCGATCGATGCAATGGGCCGCATCGAGGAAGCCGCGCGCCAGATCGAGCAGATTATCGGCGTCATCGACGAGATCGCCTTCCAGACCAACCTTCTGGCGCTCAACGCCGGTATCGAGGCGGCGCGCGCCGGTGAAGCCGGCAAGGGCTTTGCGGTCGTCGCCATGGAAGTCCGCGAACTGGCCCAGCGCTCCGCAGCCGCCGCACAGGAGATCAAGGGCCTAATCAACAAGTCGACCAACGAGGTCAGCTCCGGCTCGCAGTTCGTCCAGGAGACCGGCACGGTGCTCGCCAAGATCAGCGCCCAGATCGTCACGATCAGCCAGCATGTCGAGATGATCGCCCGCGCCAGCCACGACCAGTCCAATGCGCTGCAGAGCGTCAACGCCACCGTCAACCAGATGGACCAGATGACGCAGCAAAACGCCGCCATGGTGGAGGAGACGACCGCCGCCAGCCGCGAACTGGCCGACGAGGCCGATTCTCTGCGCAGGCTCATCCAGCAGTTCAAGATCGACGGCGAGGCGGCCGCGCCGGTCTACCGCGCCGCCTGATCGTCGCCCGATCTGACTTGTTCGAACGGCCCCGGCTTTTTTTTCCGGGGCCGTTTCTGTGTTTCAGAATGGCGCTGCCTGCAGCCCTGATTTACGGAAAATTTTCCTTAACGCTTTTGGCTTAATTTGGCCTTGGTTTATCCGCCGGGGGTTTTGATGCTGCGCCTTTTCTCTACGTCGATCGTCCGTCAAATCGTTGCGATCACGCTGTGTCTGCTGACGGTCAGCACCGCTGCGATCGTCGGCGTGACCTATTACAATCTGAGCCGCCAGGTCATGGACGGGGCTGTCGCCGACGCCAGGGATGCCACCCGGGCAATGGCTGTGCTCTACGGCGCGGCCGATCAGGCGGCAAAGATCGAGCTGAAGGACAACCAGCTCGCAACCGTCACCGAAGGCGCCATTCCGGCGCTGGCCGATCATTCGCTGGTCGACCGCACCGCGCAGTCGATCGCCGGCGTTGCGACGATTTTCCAGAAGCAGGGCGGCGACTACGTCCGCATATCCACCAACGTCAAGAAGGAAAACGGCGACCGCGCCGTCGGCACCAAGCTCGTCGCCGAACATCCCGCCCAGCCGGTACTCGCCAAGGGTGAGGCCTATTACGGCCAGGCCGAGCTTTTCGGCCGCAAGTTCATGACCGGTTATTTCCCGATCAAGAATGCCTCGAATGCCAATGTCGGTATACTCTTCATCGGCATTCCGATGGAACTCTATTACGCAAGGCTGAACGAGCTGCAAATGCTGGTTCTCGGCGTCGGCGCCATCGTCATGCTCATCGTCGGGCTTCTCGCCTTTTATGCGATCCGCCTGTCGGTGAAGCCTTTGCAGGCACTGACGGCGCGCGTCCACTCGATTTCCTCGGGCGATCTCGACGGCGCGATCCCGTGTGTCGATAAGAAGAACGAATTCGGCGACATCGGCCGGGCCTTGGCGCTCTTCCGCGACAGCGCCCGCGACAGACGCGACCTCGAAACGCAGGCCGCCGAACAGCGCGCCTTGAGCGATGCCGAACGCGCCAGGAACGATGCCGACAAGCGCTCGCTCGACAGCCAGATCGACTTTGCCGTCAACCAGCTTGCCGCCGGCTTAGGGCGTCTGTCGCAGGGCGATGTCTCGGAAACGATCGGCACGCCCTTCGTCGGTCGGTTGGAGCAGCTGCGCGTCGATTTCAACGCCTCCCTGCTGCGGCTCCAGGATACGCTCTCCGGCATCCGCGACAGCGCCTCGACCATCCAGCGCAACAGTAGCTCGGTTTCTGCTTCAGCAGGCGAGCTTTCGAAACGCACCGAGGCGCAGGCGGCAAGCCTCGAAGAGACGGCCGCCGCGGTGGAGGAGATCACCGTCACGGTTCGCTCGTCCGCCGAGCGTGCCCGCGAAGCCAACAGCGTCGTCGCCGCGACCAAGAAGACGGCCGACAATTCCGGCGCCGTGGTCGGCGATGCGGTTGCCGCCATGGAGCGCATCGAGCAGGCTTCGCAGCAGATCGAGCAGATCATCGAGGTGATCGACGATATCGCCTTCCAGACCAATCTTCTGGCGTTGAACGCTGGCATCGAGGCGGCACGCGCCGGCGAGGCGGGCAAGGGTTTCGCCGTCGTCGCCCAGGAGGTCCGCGAACTCGCCCAGCGTTCGGCCGATGCGGCCCGCCAGATCAAGTCGCTGATCGAGACGTCAAGCCGCGAAGTGACGGTGGGCTCCGAACTGGTGCAGAAGACCGGCAGCGTCCTTGCCTCGATCAGCCAGGAGATCATCGCGATCAGCGGCCATGTCGAGACTATCGCCACAGCGAGCCGCGATCAGTCGGCCGCGTTGCAGGAGGTCAACGGTTCGGTAAACGCCATGGACCAGATGACCCAGAAGAACGCGTCGATGGTTGCCGAGACGACGCAGGCAAGCCGTCTGCTCGCCGGCGAGGCCGACACGCTGATGACGCTGATCGAGCGCTTCCGCATCGTGGCCGGGTCCGCACCGGCTCACCTCGGCGCAAGAAAAGTCGCCTGAGGCACGCAGCCGCAGCTATCGCAGGATTGCGCCGCGGCTTTGCGGCGTAGTCCTTTCGACGCGACACGCTTCAGCATGAGGTCAAGCGAGGTCAGCCAGCTGGCGAAGCGGATGAGGCCGTTGTCTCCGAACTCGGCATAGAACCGATCCTCCTCCGTCTTGTCCCCGCTTGGCCCGCGACGGTGTCGATATCCCAGCGTGCCTGCGATGGTCATCATGTCGATCATGGCGATGTCCTTTCCTGTAGAAGACATCACCTGATTTAGGCATCAAATTTCTCTTCATAAACAGAGAAAATCCCGCTATGTTTTTCATCGATGAAAAACGCGAATTGGGATTCCTATCAGCTTTTCCTGCAGGTTGCTCGCCTTGGCGGCTTGACGGGAGCAAGCACGGCAAGCGGGCTCAGCCCGGCGACCGTCGGCCGGCGGATGCTCGATCTCGAACAGGAGGTCGGCCGCGCCTTGTTTTCACGCAGCCAGACCGGCTACCGCCTGACGCGGGATGGCCAGGCGCTGCTCGATCACCTTCAGGAGATGGAGGCTGCCGCCCGCAAGGTGGAGGCGTGGCGGCAATCGGGCGAGGGCGGCACGACCGTCAAGGTTGCCGCCGGCACCTGGCTCGCCTGGCTGCTGACGGAGAATTTTGCCGCCATCCGCATGCCGGGTGATGGCTTTGCCATTTCGCTCACCATCGGCGAGGCGCGGGCGAGCCTTGCCTATCGCGAGAGCGATATCGGTATTCGCGCCTTCGAACCTGAGGAGGCCAATCTTGCCGCCCGCCGGCTCGGTGAAGTCGCCTATGCCTGTTATATCAGACGCAACGCCGCCGAGACGGACGAGCGCTGGATTGCGGTTGCCGAGGAGGAGGCAATCTCGGCCTATCTGCGCTGGCCGCACGCCAATGCTGCAGCCGCGATCGTCGCCACCGTCAACCGGCCGCGTTCGCTGCCGGATCTGGTGCGCGCCGGCGCCGGCAAGGCGGTGCTTCCCTGTTTTGTCGGCGATCTCCATCCAGATTTGCAGCGGCTTGGCGGCGAACTGCCGGAATTGCGCCACGCGCAATGGATCGTCATGAACGCCGAGGACCGCCATCGCCCGGAGATCCGCACGGTCGCCGACCGCATGACCAAACTCATCAGAAGTTATGCCGATCTGTTCGCCGGAAAACGGCCGAGCCGCGGCTGAAATTGGTGATGAAACGCCCGCGCATCTCTTCGGATGCGCGGGCGGTTCTCCTCAATGCCGGTTGGTGACGACGACGGGGATCAGCAGGTCGCCCCAGTTGCCGTCGCCGCCGTGATGGCGGGCCGAGCGCACCAGCTCGACCGAGACGCCGGCCTCGACGGCTTTCATGACTGACTGGTTCAGCCGATGCAGGTCGTTGGCGAGCATGCGGATCGTCGTCTGCTGATCCTCGCTCATACTGGTCGCCTGCTCCTCGGCCCGTTCCCTGACGCGTGAAATGGATGCCATGATCTTCTCCTCCTCTTTGCTCTATTCCGCAGCCGGTTTGAACTGCGCATGTTCGGTTGAGCCGTGCATCGCCGTGGTCGATGACCGGCCGCCGGTAATGGCGAGCGACACGGCGTCGAAATAGCCGGTGCCGACCTCGCGCTGGTGTTTGGTGGCGGTGTAGCCATTGACCTCGGCGTCGAATTCCGCCTGCTGCAGTTCGGAATAGGCCGACATCTGCCGCTGCTTGTAGCCGCGCGCCAGTTCGTACATGCCGTAATTCAGCTGGTGGAAGCCGGCGAGTGTGATGAACTGGAATTTGTAGCCCATCGCGCCGAGCTCGCGCTGGAATTTTGCGATCGTCGCCTCGTCGAGGTTTTTCCTCCAGTTGAAGGAAGGCGAGCAATTATAGGCGAGCAGCTTGCCGGGATGGACCTTGTGCACGCCTTCGGCAAAACGCCGCGCCTGGTCAAGATCCGGCTTGGAAGTCTCGCACCAGATGAGATCACAATGCGGTGCATAGGCGACGGCGCGCGCGATGCAGGGCTCGATGCCGTTTCTGACCTGGTAGAAACCTTCGACCGTGCGCCCGGCGTCATAATCAACGAAGGGCTGGTCGCGCTCGTCGATATCGGATGTCAGCAGCTTTGCCGCTTCCGCGTCGGTGCGCGCGATGACCAGCGTCGCAACACCCATGACGTCGGCGGCAAGCCGGGCGGCGTTGAGATTGCGGATATGGGCGGCCGTCGGGATCAGCACCTTGCCGCCGAGATGGCCGCATTTCTTCTCCGAGGCGAGCTGATCCTCGAAATGGACGCCGGCCGCACCCGCTTCGATATAGGCCTTCATGATCTCGAACGCGTTGAGCGGTCCGCCGAAGCCGGCTTCCGCATCGGCGACGATCGGCGCAAACCACGAGTCGACGGAAAGCCCCTGGCCCTCCGAAGTCTCGATCTGATCGGCGCGCTGCAGCGTCCGGTTGATGCGCTTGGCAAGCTCCGGCCCGGCATTGGCCGGGTAGAGCGACTGATCGGGATACATGGCGGACGCCGTATTGGCGTCGGCTGCCACCTGCCAGCCGGAAAGATAGATCGCCTTCAGCCCGGCGCGTACCATCTGCATGGCCTGGTTGCCGGAAAGCGCGCCGAGCGCATTGAGGAAATCCTCCTGGCGCAGCAGCCGCCACAACCGGTCCGCCCCCATTTCGGCCAGCGTATGGGTCAGCGCCACCGAGCCCCGGAGCCGCCGCACGTCATCGGCCGAATAGGGCCTGTCGATGCCGTCGAAGCGGCCTGCCGGTGCATTTGGAACAAGCTTGTAAAAATCGGTCATGCTGATCTCCTCGCAAAAAATCGATATCGGGGGTGTTGATGACAAGTTTGACAATATCGCGCGACATGGCTAGGAAAACCTTTGATTTCTGGGTCAGAAAGAGGTTAAGATGACGAGGATTGACAGAGTGGCGCTGTGAATTTGTAAAATTTTGTAAAAAATGGTGCCACCTTTCTGTCAAAGGGTGTGACAATGGCGGAACGGAAGATATTCGCGGGCCCAAAATTGCGGCGCATCCGCAATGCGCTGACGCTGACGCAGACCGCCATGGCCGAGGCGCTGGAAATATCGCCCTCCTATCTGAACCTGATCGAACGCAACCAGCGGCCGCTGACGGTGCAGCTGCTGTTGAAGCTCGCGGCCGTCTACAGGGTCGATCTGGAGGAGTTGCGCGGGCAGACCGGCGGCAGTCTCGGCCAGCTCAAGGAGGTCTTTGCCGATCCGCTGCTGTCGGGCGAGCTGCCCGGCGACCAGGAACTGGTCGAGGTGGCGGAAGCCGCACCCAATGCGGCAAGCGGCATGATCAAGCTCTACCGCGCCTATCGCGAGCAGGCGGCAAGGCTGTCCGATCTGACGGCGCTGATGGCCGCCGAAGGTCACGCGCCGGTTGCCGCCGGCCGGTTGCCGCTCGACGAGGTGCGCGAGACGCTGGAACGCAGGTCGGCCTATTTCGGACGGATCGAGATGGCGGCGGAAGCCTTTGCGGCGACGTTGCCCGGCGGCCTCGATCTTGCTGCCGGCCTGAAGGATTGGCTGCGCGCCGAGCGCGGCATTGCGGTGCGAGTCCTGCCGGTCCATGTCATGCCGGATCTGCGCCGCCGTTTCGACCGCCATTCGATGCGGCTGTTCATCTCCGAGCGCCTGTCGCAGGCCGACCGCGCGCACGAGATATCGATCGAGGCAGCGACGCTTGCCTTGTCGCCGGCCATCGATGCCGAGCTCGACGATCTCCAGCTCTCCTCCGCCGAGGCGCGCCGCATCGCCCGCTTCGAGCTTGCCCGCATCGCCGCTCTGGCGCTGGCCATGCCCTACGAAGCCTTTCTTTCCGCGGCCAAGGCAACGCGTTATGACATCGATATTCTGCGGGCGCGTTTCGGCGTCTCCTTCGGCCATGCCGCCGCACGCCTGACGATGCTGCAGCGGCCGGGAGCTGCCGCCATTCCCTTCTTCCTGATCGAGATCGATGCCGCCGGCCACCGGCTGCGGCGGGCAGGCGCCCAGGGTTTTCCGCAGGCCCGTTTCGGCGGCGGCTGTCCGAAGCTCAATATCCACGCGGCCTTCCTGCAGCCCGGCCAGATCCTCGCCGAAACCGTAGTCACGCCGGATGGCGCCTCCTTCTTGACGGTCGCCCGCACCCTGGAGGGGCCGAGCGTCGAATTCGGCGAAAGGCTGAGGCGCACCGCGATCCTGATCGGCTGCGATGCCGCCCTTGGCGACGCACTGGTCTATGGCCAGGCAACAGTGCTCGAGCCGGTCGCAATCGGTCCGGCCTGTCGGCTCTGCGAGCGGCGCGGCTGCCTTTCCCGCGCCGAACCGCCGGTGACGCGGCCGCTGGGGCTCGACGAGATGGTGGCGGGGCTCAGCGCCTTCGATTTCCAGTGATTGTGAAATCATTGAAGGCGCAGGATTTTGCGCTTGTGGGCTGTGAAATTCCTTCTTAGTCTGCAGGCAAAACCAGAGGGAAAAGATGTCCGGGGGTGCGGGCTCTTTGAACAAACAGGAGAAGTCATGAGGTCAATCATTCCAAGTGTGACGGCCGTTGCCGTTGCCGCACTTCTTGCCGCCGCGCCGGCCTTTGCCCAGGAGCGCGTGGTCAACGTCTATAACTGGTCGGATTATATCGACGACTCCATCCTTGCCGACTTCACCAAGGAAACCGGCATCAAGGTCGTCTACGACACCTTCGATTCCAACGAGACCGTGGAAACCAAGCTGCTTGCCGGGGGCACCGGTTATGACGTTGTCGTTCCCACAGCCGACTTCCTGCAGCGCCAGATTCAGGCCGGCGTTTTCCAGAAGCTCGACAAGTCGAAACTGCCGAACCTTTCCAACATGTGGGATGTGATCCAGCAGCGCACTGCCGAATATGACCCGGGCAACGAACACGCGGTCGATTACATGTGGGGTACCGACGGCATCGGCTACAACGTCAAGAAGGTTGCCGAAATTCTCGGTCCCGATGTCAAGCCCGGCCTCGAAGTGATCTTCGATCCGAAGGTCGCCGCAAAGTTCAAGGATTGCGGCATCTATGTTCTCGATACACCGAAGGACGTCATCACCACGGCATTTCGTTATCTCGGCCTCGACCCGAACTCCACCAAGGCTGAGGATTTCAAGAAGGCCGAAGAACTGCTGACGGCGGTTCGCTCCAATATCCGCAAGTTCCACTCGTCCGAATACATCAATGCGCTTGCCAACGGCGACATCTGCATCGCCTTCGGTTATTCCGGGGACATGCTGCAGGCGCGCGACCGTGCGGCCGAAGCCAAGAACGGCGTCGAGGTCAATTATTCGGTTCCCCCGCAAGGCGCCCAGATGTGGTTCGACATGATGGCCATCCCCGCCGATGCGCCCCATGTCGCCGAAGCCCATGAGTTCCTGAATTATATGATGAAGCCTGAGGTCATCGCCAAGGCGAGCGACCACACCTTCTATGCCAACGGCAACAAGGCCTCGCAGCAGTTCGTCAGCAAGGACATTCTGGAAGACCCGGCAGTCTATCCGACCGCGGAGGTGATGAAGAACCTCTTCACGGTCAAGCCATGGGATCCGAAAACGCAGCGGCTGGGCACGCGCCTCTGGACGAAGGTCGTTACCGGCCAGTAATTTAAGCCTTGGGCCCGGACGGCAACGTCCGGGCCTTTCAATTACCGGCCCGGGGCGGAGGCCGGAAAAACCTTTATTCGGGGAATAATATGAAGTCTCTCGGCAATATCCGCCGCGCTTTCGCGCCTTGGACCGATCCCTCTGCAAAACCCTTCATTGCTTTCAAGAATGTCACCAAGCGCTTCGGCGATTTTACCGCCGTCGACAATCTGTCGCTTGATATCTATCACCGCGAGTTTTTCGCGCTGCTCGGCGCTTCGGGCTGCGGCAAGTCCACACTGCTGCGCATGCTCGCGGGCTTCGAGCAGCCGACCTCCGGCGAGATCGTTCTCGACGGAACCGATATGGCCGGCACGCCGCCCTATAAGCGGCCGGTCAACATGATGTTCCAGTCCTATGCGCTTTTCCCGCACATGACGGTGGAGAAGAATATCGCTTTCGGCCTGAAGCAGGACGGTATGCCCAAGGATGAGATGACCGAGCGCGTCTCGCAGATGCTGAAGCTTGTCAAGCTCGAGCAGTTCGCCTCGCGCAAGCCGAACCAGCTTTCCGGCGGTCAGCGCCAGCGTGTGGCACTGGCCCGCTCGCTCGCCAAGCGCCCGAAGGTACTGCTGCTCGACGAACCGCTCGGCGCACTCGACAAGAAGCTGCGCGAGGAAACCCAGTTCGAACTGATGGACCTGCAGCAGAACCTCGGCCTCACCTTCGTCGTCGTCACCCACGACCAGGAAGAGGCGATGACCATGGCCGATCGCATCGCCGTCATGAGCCACGGCAAGGTCGTGCAGGTGGCGACACCAGCGGAAATCTACGAGGCGCCGAATTCCCGTTTCGTTGCGGATTTCATCGGCGACGTCAACATCTTCGACGGCAAGGTCGCCGCATCGGGCAACGGCACCGTCGAAATATCAGTCGACAGCGGCTTCAACGTACGTGTCGCCGCCGCCGAGACACCTTCGGCCGGCAGCGCCGTCGGCTTCGCCATCCGGCCTGAAAAGATGCGGGTCGGGCGCCAGGCGCCGGTCAATGCTTCGGTCAATGCCGCCAGGGGCGAACTCTGGGACATCGCCTATCTCGGCGATATGACCGTCTTCCATGTGAAATTGCAGAGCGGCAAGATCGTCAAGGCCTCTTCCCTTAATGCGCAGCGCTCCGTCGACGACCCCTTCACCTACGACCAGGACGTCTGGATCTCGTTCGACGAGAACGCCGGCGTTCTCTTGAAGGATTGAGATCATGGGCAAGCTCACCTCCGGCCTCTACAATCGGCTCGTCATCACCATCCCCTACGCCTGGCTGCTGCTCTTCTTCCTGGCGCCGTTCTT
>Ga0123341_1004335_pt1 | contig 12437 bp, 8 predicted proteins | sample Turbeapinknodule_FD_89959 | JGI IMG/M metagenome (GOLD analysis project Ga0123341, IMG submission 89959) | Root nodule microbial communities of legume samples collected from Mexico - Turtle bean Mexico pink nodule | ecosystem: Host-associated > Plants > Roots > Nodule | place: Mexico: Nepantla... | reverse complement strand
TATTTAAATATTAATTATTTAATTTTAAATAAGTTAAAATATTCATAAAAAATTATTATTATTATATATATATATATGAGATAATATGATGAATACAAAATTATAACATATAAAAATATTCTGCAAATTAATATATTTTATATTAGAATTATCATATCTTAATATGAATAAATATCATATCTTAATATGAATAAATATTTATAATATAGAATAGTTGCTAATTACTATAATTTATCAGATGTTATATATTTACATATATTCCAACAATCACAATTCATCGAACAAGAGATGAGATGCCAAATGTTACTACAGGGAAACCATAATAGAAAGAGAAATGCACTAAAAATAGAAATTGCAATCTGGAAAAAGTCCAATGCTGTAAAACATAATTCTGACAAGTGAATTTCCATGGAGGAAGGCAACATACCTCCCAGACCTTCACATATTTGGATTGAGCAGACTGCATACCACCTGATGTTTGCTGCGACAAAGGCATATTAGCTGCGGCATTGTTCCCAAGGGCCTGCATGCCTGATTGTACTTGTTGAGACATTCCAGGAGTAGGAATCATTGTGCCATTCCCAGAAGAGACAACTGATGAACCAAGAGCACTCATTGCATTTTGGTTCATGGGAACCCCACCTTGCACCATTTGGGGCCCTGAAAGGTTTCCTTGACTCATACCAGATGCCTGTTGTCCCATACTAACAGCCCCTTGAAGATTACCCAATGGTTGTGAAATCCCAATATTTGAACTTGAAGACAAATTAGAAGTGTTTGAAGTTAATGAACCGAGACCTGGGTTTTGTCCAACCTGTGCAGGAACAGAAAGAGGCCCAGAACTAGTTATTGATGTTATCCCTGATTGTCCAGATGGAAATACATTTTGAGCCGCAGGTACAGAAGATGTCATCCCACTAGATATCATGTTTGACATGTGCATGGCAACAGGAGTCTGACCCATTGATGGAAGTCCCATAGAGGTTCCACCACTTAAGGCAGCAGAATTCATCACCTGCCGGGCTTGAGAGAGATTATTCAATATGCTCACATTTGCTTGAGTGGGATTCACTGGACGAAGGCTCTGCAGCATTGACACTGTAGGCTTTGTATCTTGTGCATTTTCATTATTTGTTATAATATCTTGAGAAACTGAAGATGGAGAAGACGTCTGCAAGCTTGGAACTACTTGACTAGTACTAGTAGCACGAGGAACAGACGAATTATGAGGAAACGGAGGCCCAGATACCATGGAGGTTACAGGAACTTGCTCCTAAAGATTTATTATATAAAATCAAGGATCATGTGAAAAATTGAGTCAGAAAAAAACTAAAACCAGTCCCATAGTTTAGACACAAGTTATAGAATAGTCTCAAGGATCTTAGGTTTACCACTTTTACAGTAGCAGGAGGAGCCACATTACCAGCAGGAACTGGTTGCCGGTTTGCAATAGATCCATTAACTAAAAATCAATAGAAAAATCATGTTAACTATATAATAAATCCTCAACCAGAACATAAAAAAATAATAAAGCACTTACATCTATTGTAAACTGCTGGCCAGTGACCAACTAAAAATGATAAACTAGTAACCTAAAGCAACTATCTGATTCTGAGTTCTACAAATTAGTACCCTAAAGCAATGTAATGTAAACATAGATCCACAATGAAGTTTCTATTTAAATTTTCTACCCGAAAGTGAAGATAAACAAGAAATATAAACTAACCAGGCAAACAATAAATATTGCAGTAAATGAAAATGCCTTGACAAGGAAGCATACACAGAATGTAAAATGACCTGATGGCATAGAAGTTGGGGGTGCCCCAGTAACTGGTGTTACAGAAACAGCATCTACTTTAACAGGACTTTGATTTGAAGGCAAACTAGTGATCCCAGAACGGCTCAGAGCACTGCGAGCTTCCCTGAAACTTTCTGATATTAAAATAAGAAAATGAGGGGTTTTTGCCTCAAGTGGTGGATCAGCTGCTCTATTACTTCGTTTTCCCTAAAATGCCAAAGGAATATGATCAATATTATAACAAAACTCCATAGAAGAAAAAATAGTTAGTCTCTCTTCAAAAATTTGAAAAATATTTCATAATATATGTATTATATCTTCAAATAGAATAGTAATTTATAATATCTGGTGCAATCTATAGAATATATTGCATATTCTTGACATTCATCTTAATGCAACATCCCATGTCTGTGTCAAGTGCCAGGCTTCTCTGGAACCAACAAATATAGAATTTAAGTAAAAAGGTGCTGAAAAATTCAGCATATGCATGGTCATTAGATTTTTTTCGGTAGCAACATTTCCTTGTGAAAATTATTAAATGACAATGGTTCATTTTAGTATATATAAATTAACTTATTATTTTGTTCATTTTATAAATCCAGAACTTAAAATGAAAATTATTTCAAACATTACATCTTTACAGAATAAATTTTTTTAACTCAAAATTCAGTGATGAATTTTCAATGCTGAATCAAACACATTTTAGTAGAAGAGTGATGTGTCATCCTTACCGCATTGTAGATGGCTTTAATTTTGGGAAGTTGTTTTGGGCAGATAACTGACAGGGAAATAGAAAACTGCATGCACAAGATCTCATACCATTAATCAAAGTGTAAATGCTTTGACCACTGACACAAGGCATTAAAACTGAGACTAAATTCACAGCCAACAAAAACACAGTTCCACCAAAATAAATAAACAAAGAATACCTGAGGAAATGCTTTGGCCACCGCTTCAGCATCATATAAACGGTTCCCAGAGTCAGAGTCAATGGTTTCACTCTGCTCTAGGTTCTGTGGTCGTGGAACATAAACTGGTGTCTGCAATGGATAGGGATTACTAGCTGCAATAAGGATACAATGTTTGTGCACATCCACACTCTGCTGATTAGGGCCTCCGCTTTGAGAATTCGGGAACATCTAAGCATTCCAACATTAGGTGTGACTCGTGTGAGTATCTAAATTAATCTTTCAGCCCAAAGAGATGCCCATAAAGTTTCTACTATCTAAATAACAATTTTAAATTATGTACTTCACTCTAGAAAAAATTACTACAGATTATGAATGGTGGTGTGTATCACACAAGAAATGCTGAAGACCTTACACAACAAAAATGCATTCTAGCTATCATAAGATATCCAAAAGAAGTGAACAGAAACCAGTTATAAGTGTACTAATAACATGTATAGTAACACAAAGAAAGGCATTTAAAGAAATAAATAGATTCCCTACACACTAGACTATCCATAACTTGAAAAGAAAAGCACAAATTCAAGAAAACTGTAGCCTCAAGCCTCAAAGAACAAAGCTTCCGACTTTCAGTCTAAAGCTTTAGGTTGCTAAACATATGTTTTAGTTTGTAATGAAGTTTTTCTTCTCTAAAAGGAAAAGACATTGAATGGATTAAAACAAATTCAAGAGAAAAAAAGAAATATATGTACAAAAGGTTGAAGGATAAGAAATCCAAAATGACAACAAAAGGAGGGGAAAGGATAGAGTTAGATTAGAGGCTTTTGAGTTCTAACACCTTGAGGGGGGGGGAGGCAAATGTCACAGATCTCACTGAACAAAATAAAGGTTCAAGAGCAGGAGTCTCTTCAATATTACACTCACAGAACCATAGTACTCAATAGTGCACTACAGTAGGACAGCAGAGCAGCCATAGGCTGTTTGTTAAGTGATTCAAATAGTGGAGCAATTTTCAATAAAAGCCACATTGGGTGCAAAAGGGGCCAAAATAGCAACGCTGCACTACCATGACACAGGCATTCAAAGCCCATTTTTAACCCCGGAACATCATTTTTCCAGGTAAAATACCGCACAAAAAGTTTTCCTTGTTTGGACCCATAGATGGCACATAACAGCCAGCTTTAAAAATGCCACAGGAACATAGGATAGCCGCTATTTCTAAAATAATTATTGTTTATGAAATGTATACTATCTACTTTTAAATTCTCAAAAACAATAAAAAAATTACTCAAAATAAAAAATCGCAAGTTTCTTGACTCTCAAAACAACACAGATACAAGTAAATATCTACAAAAGTCAAATACAGCTTCCCTAATTAAAATTTATCAATCATCGTCTTCTAAATCCATGTCTTCTTAGTCATTTACACTATTATTACATTGATAGACTTCAATTTTGGAAACTAAAATCCCAAAAACAGCCCTAATGTGTCACTGTTTCTGTTGAGAGGGACTTCTTTGGAATAAAAAACATAGCACCACTTTAGTGGCTACAACAGCCACTATTTACTCTACTACATACACTATAGCACGCTATTTAAAACCCATAGTTTTGACCTACATTCCTTCAAACTGTATAAGATTTTTTTTTCTCAGATTCTTTTCTGTTTTCTTCCATTAAACATATCCCAGCTAGTATTCTGCTATTTGTTTTATCTAATTTGGTATGATGTGCTTGTAGTAATTTTAGAATCGTCTTTCATTTCTTTACTACATTAGTCATTACTATGTTCTTATCTTACTACTCCTAGGTTGATAGTTGACTTTTTGTGTATAAACTGACTTATTACTTAAAATGAATTTCTTTAATTTTGGGCTTTTTGTGTTTCTTTTGAGTATTCATATAAATTATTTAGTTTGTATATATTTAAAATAGTCATCAACCCACTTCCTGCTATCCGACCGTATAGCTATTTCAAAGTTAGCCACTATGTGCCACTATCCGAGATTGGTAAGTAAGCATAAAGCGGAGTGTATGTCACTATGTTTATCACATGAAGCAGAAATCAGTGCATATGTACTCTCTGCACATAACAGAAAACAACATGTGTGTATGTACACAAAGGGGAAAAGTGTGGCCCTGCCCTTTGTACACGGAACAAAAAAGATATCAGTATTAAGAAGCATACCAAAAGCAATACAAAAATAATGATACTTTCAATGCATAAATAAGAATAGGAAAGAAATATAGAAAAATTTCATACTTTATTTTGCTTTGTCGGTTGTATTACTGTATACAATGTTTAAATAGTTATAGAAATATGATAATAATATATTTGAACATGGAAGTCTAAAACTATTACAGAAAAGATCAACAAACCTAAACATCACCCTAAGAGATTTTAATTAACTAGTTTACAACAAAGTATAAAACATGAAATTGTTTCAAGTATTAAATCTCGACAGACACATTTGCTTCGAAGAGTGTGTCAATGTTGTTTTATGCCAACAACATCTATGAAAGGACTATTTGGCACCTCTGCATGCACCAACCACCTTGTACAATCTTGACATTAAAAGTTAAAATTTATCTAACCTAGGCCTGATACGTCATGTTGAGTATCAGAATGTTTCCTCAAGAAGAAAATTGCAATTAATGTTGCATGAAGAGCATTTATTGCAACCCTCATAATCTACGTTGTCAGACGCAGCTTGACAAACGAAGAACTTCTCAAGACTCACAACAGCCAGTAAAAATTTGCAACGGCTATCTTTCAAGATCTCTAGAAATAGAAGTTACATTTGAAGAAGAAAGAACTTATGCTCACTAACAAACAAACAATTTTATAGAGATAAAAAAAATCTCAAATGAAAAAGCTTGCAATCTAGCATGTTGATAGAACATTAGCAACCTAAAAGAGTAAACATTATCTTGTATTCATCTTAGGACGTAACACCTCTTTTAGTTAGCAACCCTCTGATCTTTTGATCACATTTCTTGTAAACAAATGTTTTAGCCAGGAGTAACTACTATTCCAAATAATACTCAGTGTCTTATTCAAGAGTGGTTGTTGTTCCAAAATTACGTGGTTGTTTACCCAGGAGTGGCTGAGGTCCAAAGAATGCTCGATTTGTAATTTGCAGCATTAGTCTGCATAGTGGAACTTGATCGTGTTGATCAAGAACAAGATGTAGTATTGTTAGCATGGGTACCAGTAAGTACAGAGCGTATATTACATTTTGACAATGAATCTATCACACAAAAATAGCATTTGATCATTCGATATGACACTGCACTAGCTAATTATTGCAAAAAATATTAATATATAACTCAAGTCTCCCTTCTTGTGTATTTGACCGGTTCTTACTAGAACATATTATACAATATAGAATGTCTTGTGAAACTTAGCTTTGTAGTAACACTTTTTTCCTAGAAACTAGCAAACCAAGTAAAACACTGCTTGATGACTTAATCCATATTGCGGGGTAAAAAAGACATTTTCCAACAAATTGCACAAAAGGAAAGATCAATTGCATGGATCCCATGGACTTGGGTAAAGACAAACTTTAGGTGATATATATTACTTATCACGAGATCCCTCTTCAAAACTTCCTAAAATGTCCTTGTAGTTCTCCCCCTACAACTCTATATCATTCACCGGGCTATAAAACATGCAATCTACTATCCTTATCGGTGCCTCCAACAGACTTTCCTTCACCTTAACCAACTTCTGGTCATCTTTTCCTAAATCTATATCCATATAAATATATATATATGCAAAATCACTCCCTAGATTACAGGAACAATTTCATACAAGCAGTAAACAAATTCTTAATGAGACAATAGCCAGTGACAATTAAGGTAAACAATGTTAATAATATGACCATAATAATTTATGTATGTAACTTCTTTATCCATAAAAGTTTTCTTTACTCAACTATAGTTCAACTCAAGGTTGTCAAACTCGCGAGTCTACGTAGACTCGTGGGAGCTCCGTAGACTCGTGCGAGCTCCGTAGACTCGACTCGTAGGATCGTAAGAGTCTACTATCAACCTGCAACCCGCGACCAGCTGCAACACACGACCACCGCAACACGCGACCACCTGCAACCCGCGGCCACCTGCAACCACCGCACAAACCACCTGCAACCCGCAAACGCTCCGCTCGATCGACTGTCGCACTCCACAGAAGAAGACGCAAACACAAACAAAAATGAAACGTGAAACCCTAATTTTCCCATTCAGAACGACACCGTTTTGGGGTTAAGAAAAAACCCAGTTGGACTCACCAACTCGGACCAGAGTCGCGAGTCCACTCCAATTTAACCGAGTCTGCGCCGAGTCTACCGAGTTTATCCAAAAAAACGAGTCTACTACCGAGTTAACTCGGTAAGGCCAAGTGGACACGTAAACTCGGACGAGAGTTTGATAACCATGGTTCAACTCATACTTATTATGGTTGGAATGTAAAAGCCAACCCCAAAAACACTAGTGTTATATAGCACAAGACGGGATGGCCGTTGTTTTTATACAGATTTAATAATTTATACTATATACATATAAATACTCAAATGAAAAGGAAAACAAAAACTCAAATATACTATGAATACCTAATTACCAACAAAAAAATCATATAAATGTAAAGAAAAACATAGTAAATAACAAAAGGGGTCCTTGAGATGTGTCGTAGTTGTCCACTGTCACACAGACCAAAAGGACAGAGAATAGAACAGAGGGTGTCAAGAATTCGGGACTCATAACTGAGAAAAGAGTGAAGGGTGGTTTTCACCAGAAAACTGCACAAAACGACACAGTTTCAAGGGTCAAAAAGGGTTTTCAAAAACCCTCAATATAGTAGCACTATAAAACCATGCAGGACTGCTCTTGGGCCAATCATTGTGGCCAAATGCCACAAAGACAAAACATACCATGAATCAATTGTAGCCGCTCATGCACGACAGCCACTGCCCCATGATAACACTGCAAAGCTGCTACTTTTCAGCTATTGTGAATATTGTGAACATTCCAACTCAGCTTGTTAACTCAAATCATATGAATTAAGGAGCTAAATTGGCATAAATGGCCAATATGAACTGATCAAGCCAATTTAGCTCCTGAACATGATTAATTCAATCAGCTTCATTAAATTAATTTAGTTCAAAATGCATTCATCCAACCAATAAAAGTGCACAGCAATATCACTATCACTGTGATCCACCATTAATGTACTGAAATACTTGAATTATCTGTGATGTTATATGCACTTATAAGTGTAATTAAACATAGGGGAAACCCTAACTTTCATAGTATCTATCATATATCCCCCAAATGTCAACCCACATTCAATCCATCGCATAAGAATATTTTGATCAAAATAAATAATAAATAAATCCAAGACAGAGTAAGAAAGCAAAGAACACATGTGCTTCTGTAGAAACAGAGACAAAAGATGTAGAGGGAAACAACATACAGGAATTATCCAGATCAGATATATAGATATCAAATGAACACTGAAAGAATACAGGCAAACAAGAATCTAAATGTAGACAACACGCATACCATCAGAGCTTCAGAAAGCCCTTCAGCAATTGCTGCATCATTAAAACCACCACCATTAAATGGTATAGAAGATAGCCACAGGAAGAAAACATCTGGGTCTCTAGTCCAACCAGTTCGTTGCACAAGGCAACCTGCATGCAATGATGCTCAACTAAGTGTATATACTCAATAGACTAGTCAATTGAAAATAAACTTACCAGTGTAATAGCCAGAACTCAAGCAGCATATTTCAAGAGATTATGTTTTCAATTAAAAGTGGGTAGATAAACTTTGTCAACTTTCTAGTTTAATTTAACTTCCAATTAAGGGGGGGGAAAAAACACAATGCACAAATTTGATATTTAGAAACTATTTGTCCTTCCAGACACACAATCAGCAGAAACTTTATATTTAGAAATTATTTTACCTTTTTTTTCTTTTTTTAATAGGTAAGGTAAGAGTTATTTGAAATGCAAAATAGGTGTAAATAAAAAAAGAAAATGAACTGGCAAGGGATATATGCAACAATATTAGTTTAAAAATTTTGTAAAAAATCTAAATAAAGAGCCAACATGTAACATGAAAAAAAAAATAGCAGAACTATACCAGAATAACATCCATGAGTATTATAGGTGACTAGAGCAAACTCCACATTGGGAGTCGATGACTTCTGCAAAAAAAGGGGGAAATGTATGATCAATAAATAAAACTATATGATCATCATTCAGTAAGATAGAAATAATATCACATCTACAAGTATATCATCAAATTCACTTCTGACCTCTCTAAACAATCAATAATCACATAAAAAAAAAACCTTTTTACTGTTCCTAACTAATAATACTGATATACTTAATAGTGTTTTGCCACATCACGAGAAACTTTAGACATAAAGCACAGCTACTACTGCTGGCAGCCCTAAGGATAGAATATTTTTTCTCTAAAGTTTATGAAAATGGCCAATACATTCAACAAATTACGACATAAGACAACTAAATCAGAACAGTGACAAAGTAGATACTGGTATTTTGTCAAAGATTATGAAATTTTCCGGGAAGCAAAATGCGTATTACCTGCCCAGTTGAGTCATTTCCACCGAAAGACCTGTACAAATACCACAATTGGTTAAAACAGGTGATGACAGTATATAACCTTTAAAATAACTTCATGAGTAAGACAACATGAAAAAACTGAAATTTACATATAAACAAACAATGAAAGCTTTTGGAATAATGGGCAATGCATGGTTTACCAAAGTCCAGAGCAGGTGAGGAACATGACTATCTATTTTTAGCTAAGACTTCTGTTGAATTCCAGTTCCCAAAATATTTTTTACAAGTACAGGACTAATAAATATATTGTCCTATTCTTTGATACTTGATCAGAAACCTTTACCTACTTACCATTCCAGAGCAGACGTTTCATTCAGAAAAAAGAATTTGGATTTTTTAATTCTTGGTGAACTCAGTGTTGTAACTTGTCAGAGTGAGAGCAGTTTCTTTCAGGAATTCAGCAGAAATAAGAGGAGGAGGACTTTGTGCTCACATGCTACCTATTGGTGTATTTGACAGGAAAGGAATGTTTGGATATTTTAAGTGTTCTACCCTATCTTTAGATTTCTTGTAGGACAGGACCTTCGTTTGAAACTTCTGCCCATGGCCTCTAAGGGACATGATCAGAGAGCATTATTGTATTCTTATTTTGGTAGAATTTGGTAGAAAAAGGAAATTCTATGAGAAATATGAAGAAAATAAAAACCCAGGTGCAGATAAGAAATCCTGCAACGGAAAAACAAACAAGACAACACAAAGGCATAAAGAACTTAAGGATGTAATCAATCTTTCTAAGTCTTGGTGACAGCAACCTCCTTGGAACAACCATGATCTTAAGCAACAATAAGGAAAATAGAATCTAAACCCTAACAAGGGAAAAAAGTGAACCATAAATAAGTGACCATTCTGCTCCAACTGAACACTTCTTTTTACCTGTTCTTTTTATGCCTCTATCTAGGAGGGTATTTTTTTCGACCCTCTCTTTTAAGTAGTATTCTGCCAACAAACCTTCAATTGCCATAAACGAAAAGAGAAAAGGCGCTATTGGTCGCCTACGGTAAGAGAGGAATTTTTCTAACTGAGTACATCATTTTATATATTTGTGCAGCCAATATGAAAGTATTAATTTTGAACAATAAGCTCGAATGTTCATCTTTACAAATTCTGACATTGTTGTGGTTTATAAACTTTTAATATATATGCTTGACAAGTATTAATAAGTGGACTAAGCTTAACTCAACCTTATAAAACCACCGGTTCATAAGATGAACATTTTACTCACATATATATTATGAAATGTTTTTATCTCTAATCGATGTGAGATCTCCAACAACAAGGTTTGTTTGTATAGTATGATTAGGAACCATAATTGCTATCCCACTTCTTTTAAATATTCCTTTGAGCAAGGAAAACTTGTAATGACTACCATTAAGGATTCCTTCAACTGCTAGGATCAAATAGCGTCAACAAAAAGGCATGGCCTTGGATTATGGCGATCCCATAGGTTGTCTAAAAGTAGTTATGTGCTAACTTTTGAACTAGGCTACGTCCATTTTCCCAAATTTAACCCAGTGCAAGAGGGAGAAGCATACAAACACATCAACCCCAAAATCAAAAACTACTGTAATCCTAGAAACTTAAATGAAACACAATTAAGAAACAAAGACGGTTCCTCAAGAAACACAATTAAGAATAAAAAATCACTGCAAAGGATTATCAGTTTACCCCAATAGACATGTCGTATTCAAAAAAACCCAAATAAAGACATCAGCAGTTTATTGCCACTAAAGGCTAACACATCTCTCAAACCATGGTTAAAGTAAACGCTATATTACATCTTGAAAAAAAATAATCAATAATAATATTAAAATCAGGGTTTCACCAAGAGTAACAACAAAGGTGTTCTTCTTTCTATAGTTCGAAATCAATTAACAACCAACAAAAACGAACCCCACTTTGAGCACAGCACCATTAAAACCAAAGCCAGAACAAAAGAAAAAGGAAGAACTAATTCTGATCGAAATGAAAGGGAAATTAACATTAAAATTGGTAGAAAAAAAGAGAGAAGTAAAAGGAAGGAAACCTGATCATCTTGTCGAGATAATCCACGAGAATAGTCTCCCAATAAGGTCCCATAGCAGCGGTGCTTTCGACGACAACGATGAGCTGGAACTCCGCCATCTCCAAAACTCTAGGTTTCGATTTTTCTCGCGTGGAGAAAGTTTAGGTCTCGTATCACAATTTATGCGAGAAATTGATGACTCATGCTACACAATTTATGTGGAAAATTGAATACTCGTGTCACAAAACTGGAAAGTAGAAAAGCGCATTCAATCTTTCAACGGAATCGCAGAAAAAAAAAAAACGAAAATCTAAAAATGAATATTCACAGTGTTTCAGAAATTGGGTGCTGAGAGTGCAGTGGCCACCAAGAGAGTCTTTGATTCATTCGGTTTAACTACGATGCGCGAAAAAAAAAAAAAAAACTAGAGTCGTTTGTGCTTGACGCATGTCGTTTCTGTGTGATGAAATGCATTTGTAACTTTATAAAACGTTTCTAACCAATGCCGTTACAGTTTGTTGCATTTTTTTTTTCTGTGTTGTTTTGTATTTTTCTCTCTTTGTAACAGTGATTGTGACGAGGTATAAGGTGGTTTTAGGTCTGATGGAACACAAAAAAGTAGGAGCTGCTCTCAATGGTCAAAGGGCAAAACATAATAATCTAAATTAAAATTGGAATATCAAAGAGTTAAAAAAATAATACATTAGAGTGGAAGATCATGGAAGACACTTCTACACCATTAAATATATGGATATTTTTAACTCATGAAAAGTGATAAATATGTTTTTTTCTTTTTATTTTTTGTGAAACTTAATTTTGGTTCTTATGTTTTAAAAATTGATTAAATAATCCTCAGAGTCTAAAAGACACGTGTATTTAGTTTTTTGATTAATTTTTATTTTTATTTCTTTTAGTAAAATGAGTATATTTGTTCCTATTTTTATTCATCTTGACATTAGTCTATCAAAACTATTTATGATTCGTCTACCATAATCACGATGAGTAGTATAAGAGAATTACTTTTATTAGTTTATCTTTATTATTTAATTATTTATATATATATATATATAAAGTACTAT
>Ga0123341_1004334_pt1 | contig 12437 bp, 12 predicted proteins | sample Turbeapinknodule_FD_89959 | JGI IMG/M metagenome (GOLD analysis project Ga0123341, IMG submission 89959) | Root nodule microbial communities of legume samples collected from Mexico - Turtle bean Mexico pink nodule | ecosystem: Host-associated > Plants > Roots > Nodule | place: Mexico: Nepantla... | reverse complement strand
TTCACGGTGAAGAAGAAGAAGAAGAAGAACCCTATTGTTGGGTGCAGGCATTGGGTGCAGATCATAATTTAAGTGTTTTTAATTTCATTAAGGGTAATATGGTCTTTTCACAAATCTGATTGGATGCCAGTCACAAAGCATTGGGTGCAGGGAGAATGAGCCCTACAGTTTTACTATAATGTCGTTAATGAAACAAAATCTAATGTATAATAGGTGGCCCAACTAAAGAGGCAACAAACTACATGCATTTGAAAATAATAGGAAAATCCATTTCGTCCCACAAAGAAGAATGACAAAGGAAATTAACTTGATCATCCAAATTTTCCAATAAATTGAAAAACAAAGTAGTTAACCTGTATACAGATAACTAAATAGTTTTGATCGCATTAAAAGAAATAACCTTCTCTAAAAAGTAACAATAGTTAAAAGCATTTTGTTCCAAAAAAATAAATATAAAATGCATAATTAATATGTATACAAGTTCCATTCAAATATTTCTCAAGTTTATTTTTCTTATTAATCCAATATTTTTCCTTTATGTGCTTGTTGAAAGTGTATGTTCTCTATAAATATGAATTTCTACAAGAGGAGAAGTTTTATTTTAAAAACAGAATCTTTTGGATTATGAAATAGAACATAGTCTAAAGTTTTAGGTTTCAATTTGTAAAAAGTGATAGATAAGATGAGAGTCACTTTGAAGGATATTTGGAGGACATTTCTTTTTCTTTAGATGATCTTTGGCTGCTAATCTATCCTTAACATTCTCCAAACTCCTCAAAAGTTTACCTTAGATAGTATCTTGACTTTCCATATCATTTTAAAAATGGATTTTGATTGGAAAATTAATTATTGTTCTATTAAAATGGAATACACGGATTTTAATGTGAAGAAATGAACTTATAAAATTGATCATATAACGAGTGACCTGATTAATCCAATAAATTTTCGTTAGGATAAACTCTAAATGAATTTGATATCATCTTAAGAAGTGGACTTTAAGTCTAACTCAACTTTAAAAAACCAACTTATAAGGTGAGGTTTGCCATCACTTATATAATATAAAATGGTTTTAACTCTATTTGATGTGAGATCTCTAATAGGATGACCAAGGACTCAAGAGACAATTCACACTGTGAGCAGTCATCTTAGCAATCAAGACAAGGCCCCACCAATATCACACAAACCACAGCAGAAGAAGAATTAGGCATAGACCAGAACATCAAATGTTCTTTCTTCTGGTCTTCTTAAAAGACAAAAACATGTTTGTAAATAAATTGGACTCACTTTGGCGGTCCAAATAGCAAAATAGGCTAGAGTATGTTCACATAGCATAAAAGGGAGTATACTTAGCGAAATGATCTTGTACCAAACCCACTTTTTCAAGACAAGACACCTAGAATTAGGATTTTTAACCTACCTTCTAGAAGATGTGCCTAAAGGGGCAATATTGACTTAGTCAACACCCTATGACTGCCCCATCCCATTGTCCATTTAACCCTTCCCATCTTGTCCATCAAGGTTCCCATTCCTATAAATAGTGTGTCTTGCCTCATGTATTCACACATTGAATTTGAATAGTAAAGAAACTGTGCATGAGTGATTTTGTGAGACTTGTGATCTCATGTTGGGTCTTATCTCGGGTGGGTAATATCTCAAGTGGCGTCTCTTGCATCACTCATCTTGGAGTCCCTCTGCTCCAAGTGGTGTGACTTAATTTCTTCTCATAAGCTCTCTTCATCTCTTTCCCTTTTTAATTTCCTTTTGCGCCTTCCATTCCCCTTCCTCTATTTTCAATCATGTTATCTTTAAATTGTTGGTTCTCTTTATCTTGTTAATTTTTGCCCCTTTTTGCATCATCCACACCATATTATTGTCATTTTCTATTTGCCCTTCTGAAGTAAATCTTCATACTTACTTAACCACTTGGTTAAGTTCGTGTCCAGTGAGAATCTTCTTAAGGTTCTAACCTTACATTGCTAAATATAAAAAAAAAACCATAAACAAAAGTAAAATCAATAAAATGTGCAATCCTAAAATCAACTCACATCACCAACATTATATGAAGTTGAAAAACCTTATAGACAATACTAAAATAATTCATAAAAGTTCAACACTTTACCAGTTACAAACAAATGGAACATTTAAAAACACTTAATTTTAACATGAAATACTTGGAAACTTTATGCATTTATTAAACTTAGCAAACCTTTAGAGAATAATTTATAAATCCAAATACACTTCAAATGCTTGTTATGGAATTGTTGCCATCGTTTAAACCATCTCTCATGACTAAATTTAATATATGAGCACAACATCTAACATGTGAAATTTACTAAACATATCAGCCCACTAATATTCTTGGCTTTTTAAAATATGTTACAATTGCATAATGATGCATTATCAACAATTACGGTAGAGATATCTCTTAGGCTTCATTTCCTTCCTACTTCATCCATTTTCCTACCTATTTTTGTTTTTTTGGATGATAGGAAGAAGCTAGTTATCCTTATTATACTACTTTTTTTTTTCATTTATCACCTTTAAAGTGTGTTAAATTTGTTAAATGGTTCAGGTTTTGAATGAAACTCCAACAAGTTGTGACCAATGCTACCTAACATAACGAGTTAAAGAAAATCTTCAACCTTTTCATTTATGTATAACTATAGACAATCCTTTGCTATTGTATGCCTTTATATCTTTGCTTGCAACCACAACACTTTTAGCATCTCGAATCATTAAAGCTAATGTGACAACTTCTGATTTCAAATTCAAATTAAACATATTTTATCCTTTTTGTCAATTTATTATCATATTATTGACGGTGTGATGAGAGGCTCTATGTGAAGTGATTTGAAGTTAAAAGTAGAATACTCATTTTATTTTAAATTGCATATTTTACTATTGAACTTTTGTAAATGTACCATTTAAACTTTCAATTTATTGAATTTTACCAATAAACATTCTATTTTGAGAATTTTAACTTTAAACATCTTTCAATTTTATAGAATTCATTATATGAATTTCAAAATTACACGCAATATAAATTCTACTCAATTGGATGTTAATTTATTAATAGTAGTCATTTTAGTGATAATATTTCCTCGTTATCGCAACAGGTACGTCGTCGCAACGATCCTAATTTTTGCAAGATTATGTTTTTGTGTGTATTTCCTTTGTTGAATATAATTTTGAAATTGGATTGAATATATATTTTGTTAAATATAGTTTGAGGGATAAGTTGAAATGCATTGAATATGATTTTAAAATTGGATTGAATATATATTGGTAAATACAGCTTGAGGGATAGGCTGAAATGCATTGAATATTATTTTGAAATATTGGATTGAATATATATTAGTAAAGCTTCGTGTAAATGTCCTTATGTAAGGTTTGGGAGACTATAAAAGTGTTGAGTGATATGAGAAAAAAGTGTTTTCAAGGGTAATGTATAATTGAAGGGTTGACAATGGTTTGTTTGTATCTTGTAGATTGACAGACGAGGTTGAATTTTGTTGGATCTTAAATGTAATAATAAAACATGATATTAAACTGATTATCTCTTTTCAGTCCCTATGCATTTCTTTTTCTGTAAAATGAATTGCAGGCTGTAGTTGACCACAGTGAAGGAAAAAACCTCCCATCTATTGAAAGTTTTGAATACTTTCCTGGTAGAGGTCTCACTGCTACTGTTAACAACATTGAGGTAAGTTGTTATTGTATTTGTTGCTTAACTTGCTATATATCTTGTTATTAAACTGCTACTTAAATATTCATTTTGCATGTTTCTACTTTTGGATCCATTTTTGTGTGTTTTCTACTAATGCATGTGTGTGTTTTGAATGCTTGAATCTTCATTGCTTTTGTGAGTTCATCCATGATTTACTTTGTAACTATGTTGGTGTTCCATAACTTGTTTGGTTATTGATTACAATCCTACACATTTTCAATCCCTAATCATTTTCTCTGTTATGAATTTCTTCATTTTCTCTCTGGAATTTTTACCTCGTTCCATCATTGCTACTTTACTCATTTGCACCAATTGACTTAATAATTTTGTAGGGGAATAGTGAACTGAGCTGAACTTAGATTATGACTTGTCAGACTTGAATGCTGGTTGAAACTTTCCTTCCACTATTCAATAGTTTTTGTTTTGTTTTTCTTTTTGGTGCTTAGAGATGTCTTCATTTTCCGTTTTACTTTTACTTGGTTTATATCTTTCTCAATAGTGGAGAAGGTTCTCTCAATAACAAACAACTATTAACAGAGTTGGGTAGATAACATGTATTATCCTGATGTAAATACCAACCTTTCCTCATTCATCTGTTGTTATTAACTTTTTTTGTGTTGGAGTTTTCCTTTTAAGCAATTAGTTTTTATTTTTTCTCTCTTAAATAAATAAAATATTTTAACGATATTAGTATACTTGATTATCAATAAAAAGATATTGTTCATCTACTACATATTAGTACATCATGTTATACAAAATTTTGAATAGTTTTGAATGAGATTGGTTAATCCCATTTTGTTTGAGGTATGCTAAAGACCTTGTCTATAAAACAAATAAATATAGACCTCCAAAATAATTTGCAATATATAGAATAGTTGTTATCATTATCCACTATAGGATTCATCATAATACATAATGATTTTCAGTATTGTAGTTTTCATCGAGTACTTGTTGAGGAGTTGCTTGCAACAAGTCAATATAGCATACTTTTCTCTTATATTATACCTTGAATTTCATGTATCTGTGTGTGCTTATATGAGAAGAATGTGCTTATTTGTGGGTATTTTAGTGCTTATTGTGTTCTTGTTTTAGTTGCTAGAAATAATGGACATGGTATTGGTCATAATAGCATCTTCACAAGATGTAGTTGGTTGTTGGAATATCATAAAAGAGTTTTATTTGTACAACAGTACAAGTTTGATTGTATTTCATAACTTTTTGAATGTACAACATGTTCTCTATTTGCTAATGGTTAATTATAGAATGACACATAAATTTATAGAGATAAAAATTGATCCAAACCAAGTTGCAAAATATTGGTTTGGGTCTAATTTTATATTCAAGCATTTGTATCTATTTTCAAGGGTACTGGAAATACTTGCAAGTTGAAGTCTACCTTCTTAGCCACATAACCTCTGATTTGTCGTTGATTGGTTGTATGATGTGTTTGTATGATCCAACTACTTGTAAAATTAAAATTTTGTTTATATGATCCATAAAATTTACCAAATAGCTAGTTTGGTAAATGTAGGTTTTGGTTTAGAGTTTAGAGTTTGTGGGGCATGACATTGATGAAATAGACGAGGATACTCAAGATGATATGTTTCATGGTGAAGGAAATACAAACTTTGATGCGTTGGTGAAACACAATAACAAACCATTATATGAAGGTTGTACAAATTATTCAAAGTTATCATTCATGTTGAAGTTGTACAATATAAAATGCATGTGTAGAATGAGTGATAAATCAATGGCTATGATTCTAGACTTGCTAAAGGACGTATTTGAACATGCTAATTTTCCTAATTCATTTTATGAGGCCAAGAATGTGATTAACAAACTTGGTATTAATAATGTGAAAATAACAACTTTTCTAAAAGACTGCATGCTATATTAGGGTAAAGAGAATGAGAGCTTAGAAGAATGTAAACAGTGCAAAACGTCTAAGTAGAAAGATAAAGATAAGAAACAATATAAGAATATCTTGCGTTACTTTCCATTAAATTTGAGATTGCAACGATTGTTTATGAGTTCTAGGATGACTAAATCTATGACATGGCATGCATTGGAGGATAACTAGGATGATGAGGCATCCTAGAGATTATGAGGTTTGGGAAACATTTAATCTATTACATCCTAGATTTGCAAATGATCCTCAAAATGTACGATTGGGCTTAGCTATTGCTGGCTTCTACCCTTTTGGAACCATGAGTACAAGCTATAGTATATGTCCAGTGGTCCTTATCCCATACAATCGTCCTCCTTGGAAGTGTATGAAGCAAACCTCTTCCATCCTATCCATGATAATTCCTAGAAAACAAATGACAGGAAACAACATTGATGTTTACTTACAACCACTCATAAAATAATTAAAGGAACTATGGTTTGGTGGAGTGCAAACATTTAAATATTAAAAAAAAATGTTATCAATGCGAACGATTTTGTTGTGGGCAATTTGTGACTTCCCTGGCCTAGGCCATTTATCTGGACAAAACACGCACACTGGTCTTGCTTGCCCAACTTGTAACTTTGACACAAAGTCTTTTTGGTTGTAAATTACAGTTTTATAGGACACTGTCAATTTTTACATAAAGAGCATAGATTTAGATTGATTCATTCTCTTTTTAACGACAAAACTGAACTAAGGGAAGCACTGGAACATTTGTCAGGGTCAGACATATTTAAACAAGTTAAGGGTCTCAATGTTACATTTGAAAAACCATTAGAACCTATGGATACAAGTAAAAGGGTCCGAGGAAAGATTGTTGTTGAAGTTGTTGGAGCAGAACAATGGAAAAAAAGAGAAGTATATTTTTTTTTACATTCCTTATTAGGAGACGAACTTGTTATGCCATTTTCTAGATGTCATGCATATCGAGAAAAATATTTGTGACAATGTTTTGTATATGTTACCCAATGACCTTAAGAAATCAAAAGATAATTTAAAAGCCCGAAAGGTTCTTAAAGAAATGGGTATAAGGAAGGAACTTAGGCCATATGATAGAGGGAGAATTCGGCCAAGTTTCTTTTCATTGTCAAAACCAAAGAAAAAAACATTTTTACAAACACTAAAAAATCTCAAAATGCGAGATGGATACTCAAGTAATATTTCAAGAGTCATGATTGTCATATTCTTATGGAACATTTACTACCTATTGTCATGTGTAATAATTGAAAGAAATAGATGAAATATATTTATGAGATAATTTACAAATTTCATTACAGTTTCAATTTATAGACTGTTTACAACCTAATTAAGGAAATAAATAATAGGTAATGAAAGCAAGAAATAATGGGTGATTAAAGTTGTAAAAATCAAATCAATAACAAATATGTCCTAATAAATAGATGATGGAATTTGCACTTAATTACAAAATAATTATCTTAATTATGCAACACTCCCCCTCAAGTTAGTGAATGTATATCTATCATTCCCAACTTGCATGTAAGATCTTTGAATTGTTTTGTGGGAAGTCCTTTAATAAACATATATGCTAATTGGAGTCTTGAAGGGATGTACTCGGTGGCTATAAGACCATTATCCAGCTTCTCCTTAATGAAATGTCGGTCTATCTTTACGTGTTTTGTTCGGTCATGTTGAACTAGATTGTGTGAAATACTGATGGTAGACTTATTATCACACACCAAACCCATAGAAGCTTCATATTTTAATTTGAGATCATCGAGGATGATCTTCATCCATAATAGTTCACAAACACCTTGAGCCATGGCTCTAAATTCTGCTTTTACATTTGATCTTGCAACTATATTTTGTTTCTTGCTCCTCCATGTCACCAGATTTCCACCCAGGAACATGCAATAGCCTATGGTGGATCTCCTATCAATGATTGATCATGCATAGTTAGCATCAGTATATATTTTCATGGATAAGTTTGCGCCTTTTTGGAATAGCAATCCTTTCCCTACAGAGGCTTTTAAGTAAGGAATAATTTTATTCATTGCTTACAAGTGTCTTTCTCTTAACCACACTAACTGCATAAGTTATGTATGGCCTAGTGTGTGATAGATAAATGATTTTTCTCACAAGTCTTTGATATTGTGTCTTCTCCACCTTTAGATTTTCCTCATCATTCCTAATCCTATGATTTTGCTCTATTGGCACTTCAGTGGTCTTGCAACCCAACTTACCAGTCTCTTTGATGAGATCAAGGATGTATTTTCTTTGAGAAATAAAGATGCCCTGTCTAGAGTAAGCAACCTCTATCCCAAGGAAGTACTTCAGCATCCCAAGATCCTTCATCTCAAATTGAGCAGCCAGTCTCTCCTTCAAAGTTTGATTTTCAATCTCATCATCCCCTGTAATAATCATATCATCTACATAGACCAAAAGTAGAGTGAGTTTACCATTCTGAGAATGTTTTATAAACAGAGCATGGTCACCTTGGCTTTGTCGGTACCCCAAAGATACCATAGCTTGAGTAAATCTTCCAAACCAAGCACGAGGTGATTGTTTAAGACCATATACGGCCTTCTTAAGTTTGCACACCTTATTCCCTTCATTAATAGAACCATAACCAGGTGGAATCTCCATGTATACTTCTTCCTCCAAGCTTCCATGCAAGGCATTTTTAACATCAAATTGATGCATCGTCCAACCAAAGTGTGCTGCCAGGGAGAGAATAATCCTGACTGTATTCATTTTTGCCACTAGAGCAAAAGTCTCCTCATAATCGATCTCATAGGTTTGAGTATACCCTTTTTCAACCAACTTTGCTTTATACCGATCCAGTGTGCCATTAGATTTATACTTAACTGTGTATATCCACCTACAACCCACTGCTTTCTTATCTTTTGGTCTCTCCACAATCTCCCAAGTCTCATTCCTTTCTAATGCATTCATTTCTTCATTCATGGCTCGAATCCAGTTCTCAACTTTTAAGGCTTCTTGTACTAATGTAGGGATTCTTATAGAATCAATAGCTGAAAGAAAACTCCGGTGCTGCATAGAAAGTTTTTTTGTAAACACAAATTGGGATATAGGATATTTGGCACAAGATCTTTTTTCTTTTCTCAAGGCAATAGGTAAATCATTTAGGTTAGGTTCAAAAGCAGTATTTAAGGTGTCCTCAAGAGTCTCACAGGTATGAGTTCTTACCTCCGATTCGGACAATTGAAGTTTTTGTTCAACAAGGATGAGTTCTTGTTGCCTTCGTTTCGTTTTCCAAATAATTGTCCTCATTATTCTTCTCTGGTAATCACGTTGGTGCAGGGTCTTTGTCATCCTCCCTAAGAGTGAAATCCTGCAACAAAGGAAAAGGTGGCAACTCAAGATTCTCAACTTCTTGAATATGGTCATGAGCTGAATAGGAGTAACACCCTCTAGAACTCGAGAGGGTAATCTATTAATCAAATAAGCAATAGTTAGGACTACTTCCCCCAGTAAGATCTAGGAACAGACGTTTGGAAAAGTAAAGCTCTAGTAACCTCAAGGAGATGACGATTTTTCCTTTCAGCAACCCCATTTTGTTGAGGAGTGTCCACAGAGGTTAATTGATGAACAACTCCATTTTTCTGGAGGAACTTGGAAAGGTTTTGGTTCACATATTCTCTTCCATTGTCAAAACACAATCTCTTAATTGGACTTTCAAATTGTGTTTGAATCATTTTGTACAACTTTACAAACAGGTGAAAAACTTCAGACTTATTTTTCATGAGGAATATCCAGGTAACCCGAGTACAATCATCAATAAATAAACAAACCATTTTGCACCCGAGATATTAGGAATAAGGGAAGATCCCCAAACATCTTAATGAATAAGATCAAAAGGTTTAGAACTTTTATTACCATTGGGAAGAAAAGTTGTCTGATGGTGTTTAGCAAACTAACAAACATCACAATGAAAAGACTCAGGAGACAGTTTTGTAAATAAAATAGGAAATAAAGACTTTAGGGTACTAAATGGAGGATGACCAAGACATCTGTGTTGAAGCCATATTTGAGAGGATGACCAAGATTCACAGCCTTGCTGAAGATTAGATGTGTGTGTCTGTAGTCTAGCACACTTTTTATTTTCTTCATGCTGTAAATAATATAACCCGCCTTGCTCTTAGCAATTCCAATAGTCTTCCTCATGGAAAGATCCTGAAAAATACAATAGGAAGGAAAAAATACCACTGCACAATTTAAATCTTGGATAACCTTTTGAATAGACAAGAAGTTATTGGATAGTTTGGGATCATGAAGCACATTTTTTAAAGGAAATGAAGGTTGAAGGTGAATGTTACCATGACCAGTAACAGATGTATTGGAACCATTAGCAACAGTAATATATTGGTTTCCAGATAAAGCAATGTAGGATGAAAAAAAAGAGGAATGAGGTGTCATATGATCAGTAGCACCAGAGTCTATAATCCATTTATTTTCAGTACTAGATGCATTAAAGGATAAGAAAATAGAACTCTTACCACTTATAATGAAGGAACAATAGATAGATGTCTTACTAAGGGAGTCCACGAGAGCTCAAAACCAACTGAGTTTTGCAGATTGGCAAAATTTGATCATGTTCACAAAAAAAAGTTCTCCGCAAAATTTTTCGATGGCGATTTTCGGCGGACCACGATGGTTTTCAACGACCGATGGCGGCGACGGTCGGCTGTGGTGGTCGGCGGCAGTCAGTGGCAGTGCCAGTAACAATCAATGGTGCAAGGTGGTGGTCAATGGAGAAAATATAAGGAAGAAAAAGTTGCAGCAATTAAGGCTGCACAAAAAAAATAATTGCAGCAATGAAGGCTGCCCAGAAGTAGATGAAATATATTTCTGAGATAACTTACAAATGTGATTATAGTCTCAATTTATTGACTATTTACAACCTAATTAAGGAAATAAATAATAGGTAATGAAAGCAAGAAATAATGGGTGATTAAAGTTGTACAAATCAAATCAAATCAAATCACTAACAAATTTGTCCTAATAAATAGAGAATGAAATTTGCCCTTAATTACACAATAATTCTTCTGATTATGCAACAGTAATGTTTTACCAAACAATGTGATTGCAGTGGCAGTAGAACTATGTTCATTTTCTTGAACAAGGTTGCTTTGATGTTTCCAAATCCAACTTTGAAGACTTAAATAATCTGTTTTTGCGAGTGTGTAATTAGGTAGATTTTGAATTGTTAATTTGCACTTAGTTATGATCCAAGTTCAAATGATTTGAAATCTCTTTTGAATTTTTTTTTAAATTGTGTTAATTTTAGTTAGTTGTTTCGTGTTTTAAATAAGTTGAAAAGCTTATGTTCAAAGTCTGATGACTACAAAAAAAATTTCACAGGTTGATTTATCATGATAAATGATTGAATTACACTTCAGGTTTTTAAAAGGATTTAAAAATAATTTGTTTTCTTTTGTCTTTTTTGTAAAGCATAAACAATTAGGTTATTTGATAAATAAACTAACTATTTATGTTCAGTTTTATAACAGACAAACAAAATCAATCAGTTTGTTTGAAAAATCAATAAAGTGTTTTTAACAAAATTCTATTATGATTTTCAAACTGTTTTTAAATGCTTTTAACAGATTTCATTTAATGATCAAACAATTTTAACCACTTTTAAAAAGAATATATAAAGACTGATTTATGATCATTTAAAAAAGAAGAAGAGAGTTTTCATAAAAAGTTTTTTCTAAAGGAGCTCAAATAGCTTTGTTAATCATTATTGGAGTCTTGGATCATTGTTTGTGTGTGAAGTAGAAATCTGAGTTTTCTATTCAATTGTTCTTCAACTTTGTAAAGCCCAGGTGTATTTTAATTATTTCTTTTAATTTGTAATTGAGTGTAAAATAGTTTTAGATAGAGTTTTTGAAAATTGTGGTGTTGCTCTAGAGTGTTGTGTGTTCTTGAGGGGTTCAAGATCAATATTCTTGGTGTGGTGTAATCTAGTTTTGATTACTTGGTGAATTCTAATTGGCGAGTTGAGGACTAGATGTAGCTCTTGGTTAAGAGTGAACTTAAATCTCTCTATGTGAATCTCTCTTCCCTTACTCTGATAAACTACTATATAATTTGTTCTATGTATTATGCTGCATTAAACAATTAGTTGTTTTGATAAAACAACTGGTTTATAATTTCTCAGAACTATTATCTTCTTTTCAATTGACTTAATTGATCTTTTCAATCTTCTTCCAGTATTTGCGTAAATCTCGCGAAAACAATTCACTCCCCCTCTTGTTTCAGTTATACATTCTAAGACATTTTTTTAACAATTATGTGGCAAAAGTTTAAGTTAAACCGATCTTGATAAACTTCAGTTTCTCATCATTGAAACTCTATGCCACATGGAAATGATGTTTCTTCCTAACTTTTTTTACAATCATGGTTCACTTAACTTGTCATTTAGTTGTGTAGAACCAAGTGGTGTTCAAGCTTTAAAGAATCCAAACCCTTTGAAGGATGTTGAAGCCTTGGCTGTGCTTGCTGTTGTTGTGCTGGTTTAGTCTAGTTCTGGGGTAGTTTGAGTGTTGTAATCCACCCTTTGATCGAATCTAAAGCATAGGCATTCTCAATCTTTGTGAAAGTAAAATATTTTCAAACTAAGTTAAAACAACCGATTGTTTTGTCGAAACAACTGATTGTTTACACTTAGATGTTTTGAGAAAAGATTTGAAAACTGTTTTTCAAATGGTTAAGCTGTTAAAACCAAAACAACCGATTGATTCGAGGAAACAACCGATTGTTTGTTTTGGGACCATA
>Ga0123341_1004332_pt1 | contig 12438 bp, 10 predicted proteins | sample Turbeapinknodule_FD_89959 | JGI IMG/M metagenome (GOLD analysis project Ga0123341, IMG submission 89959) | Root nodule microbial communities of legume samples collected from Mexico - Turtle bean Mexico pink nodule | ecosystem: Host-associated > Plants > Roots > Nodule | place: Mexico: Nepantla... | reverse complement strand
GCCCTTCCACCCTGTGAAGGAGTGCTGGAAGGGGGTTAGGAGGACCCTGCCGGGAACGTTGCTGAGGGTCACCCAAAGGTTGTTCCTTTGCCTCTTCACCTCAAAGAAGTGAAGGAAGATGTCCACGGAAGGTGCACACCCCAGGAAACCAAACAGTATGTCGAAGGCTTTGACGAAAGCCCAACTGTTAGGGTACAGCTGGGCTGGGGCAGCATTGATTTCCGTTAACAGTTCCCTCTCAAACCTAGCGAAGGGCAGGCTCACGCCGACGCTCTTAAAGACTACTTGATAAAAGTAGAAAAAAGGGACCCCGTCGTTAGCCCGCTCATCTCCACACACCGGCTCCCCTAAGGCGCAAGGAAGCACGGTGATATCATCATCATGCCTCTTCGCGAAGGCACGGTGATCGTAAGTACTCCGGTCCCCCACATGTTCCCTCAGGGCCCTGACGGAAAGTAAGCTAGAACACTCGTCAAGAGTTCGCGCGAAGCCCAGGCGTATAGATCCTTAGGGTTGACTCTAGGGGAAGGAGGATTGGTAGACATGTTGGGACAAGCTGTCAGTGAAGAAACTAGAAAGCCAAAGAAGAAGAAGGTTTTAGCAGTGGTGCAGAAGGAAAAAGTCGACGAGGAGAGAATACAGGGTTGGTTTGTTGGAAGGGAGATAAACAATATGAAAGGGATATGGCAAAGTAGAAACAAGGGGTTGAAGCGCGGGATTTCAAAGTCTCAAGTGTAGCAATCGAAGCGCCAAGAATGCTAATCGGGCACCACGCGATTGAGCCACGTGTCAGGAGATGGGAGGACGACTCTTAGCGTCACTTTTTCTCGCTCAGAGAACGTCGTGTCGACAGCGTTCCCGAGGGCACGACGCGCCGGCGAAGAAGAATGCATCTTGTCAAAAGTTCAGAAAATGTCAAGATCAAATCGAGCAGGGGAACGTCCCCTCAGCAATATGGAAAATGCCATGTAGATGGCGTGGGCGAGACCTTAGTCCTTTCGCTAAGGCAAACTTCCCGCCCTCGGGCGTTGACCAGAGTCAAAGTCAAAGTCAACGTCAAGGCCAAAGTCAACGGAACACACCAGGCATCGCCAAGACAGGGCGTCGCCAAGATAAGGGTGTTGCCAAGACGGGACGTCGCCAAGATAAGGGCGTCGCCAAGATAGACGTCGCCAAGGAAGTCATCAGTCATCAGCAATGTTACTCCCCGATACCGATGGGTAGGAAAGACCATGGAGGGAGTGACTCCGCGGGAGGCTTCAGGCCCGCCTAGTGCTTAGTGTTTTCAGACACCCTGAGGACGATACGGCGCTGCTGTAATAGGCCTCTCCTCAGGCGTGGGCACCAAGCACCAACGGTTAAGGGACAAATTATCTTGGTGTTTGAGACACTCCATGGACGAGACGGCGTTGTTAGACAGGCCTCTCCATGGGCGTGGGCACTGAAGCGCGACTTTGTCCCAAAGTGTTTAGGCCCATAGCAGGTCTCTTCTCGAGCGTGGACACTCAGTACAGTAGACAGATGAGCCTCCACACCCTCGAGCGATGATGAAGCCGGAAGAGATCAAGTTCAACTTTTGCATTTGAGCAATGGCGGAGCAGCCAGCGCCTTCATGAGGTAGAGCCCTCGCAGATACGAAGGCTGAGCAGGTTTCGAGGTGAATGTTAGAAGTGATGGGTAAAAGAAAGAGAAGAGAAGGTTACGTGCTACCTAAGCGCCATAGATACAAGTTCGCCCAGTATAGCAAAAGAAACAGATAGAAGTACAGGCGAAGCAGTTGAAGCATACAAGAATGAAAAACAAAGGTAAAGATAGCAGTCAAACAGCACTTAATTCTTCAGAAACATGCAAGTGTTAAAGTGAAGATTAAGGACAAGGATAATGTCAATTAATACCCACTGTTCCAACAAAATACAAATAGTTCAAAGTATTTACGAAGTTATCAAGTGCAGAAAAAACTTAAAGAGCAAAAGATGGAGGCTGAGGGTTTGCAGTTCAATCGCCCAGTTCAAGAGGCACAACTTTCCCATCGACGACGTGGTGGGTAGGGTCGCAGTTCGAGACGTTGATCCCTGGGTTCTCTCAAGATGCTTGAACCAGAGCCTGCTTGAAGCCTTCATCGAACACGCCCGCCATCTCGCCGGTGAGCTCTTGGTTTTCCCTCTCCAGCTCGTCGATCCTGGAATCCTTGGACGCCAGCTGTTTGTCCAAGAACTCCTTCCCCACCTGGAGCTTGTTGGCCTCAGTATGGAGAAGGTCGAAGGCCTCGACCTTTGCCGCCAGGGCGCCCTCAGTCTCACAGCTTCTGCTCCCGAGCAGCATACAATTCTTCAAGTTTTTTCTGCTGCACTTCGGAGGCACGAGCCACCTCTTAGAGGCCAATATTCTGGATTTGGTGGGAGGTGAGGTGGGCTAGCAGATCTGCATACGCTTGTTCAACCTCATGTGCGTATGCTTCAGCCCCTCCTTACCCTCTTGGACCAGCTTCAGTAAAGCTTGGTGGGCTTCCTCCCTATGCCCCCAAGCTTGCTTCACCTTTTTCAGCACCTCCATCTCTTGCTTCAGTTTTCGGAGGGCCTCCCTCCCCTTGGCAACACTCTGGGCCTGGGAGTGCCAATCGAGTGCTACCGCCAGGAACGCCCCCATGTAGTAAGGCATGCCTCCTCCCTTATTGGGGTTTTCTGGCGACATCCCCTCAGTGAATCCCCGCGCCAACTGCCTGTAGACGGGGTGGGGGATCAGTATTTCGCGGGGAGAAGGAGCAGGAGCCGGCGCGGGAGGGGCAGAACCCGAAGTCGCAGCCGCTTCAGGCAGGGGTAGCGGCGGAGGAACCGACTCGGCCCCTTCATCTTGTTCTTCTTGGACTGCTTGAGGCGAAGGCGACGTAGCGCTTGGAGGGTTGTCCCTTAGAGAGTCCCCGCCACCGGGAGACGCGGTTGGCAGGGTAGGGACCCTTGCAGGTCTCCTCTTTTTGAAGACCAGGGCGCCATCTGAATCTTCACTATCAGAGTTTATCTCCAGCACCCTTTTCCCTTTGTCAGGGCGTGCTGAAGCATGTGTTGATGTCGCGGCCAGTGGGACCGCAGCAATGGGAGGAGGAAAGGTAGGTGTTTGGCATGTTTGGGGAGAAGATGGTGGAGTCGGTAGGGAAGTGACGGGAACTGGGGGAGTAGTGGGCGGCACGTCGAGGGCGACGGAGTCCCCACCTCCTTTGGTGGACTTTGCTTTCTTAAAAAACTTGGCAAGTGCGAGGTGCCTTGAAGAAGCCATTACCGAACCTGCGACAATCAGAATAACCAAGCAAAGACTAATTCAGATGAGGCAGAACGGGAGCAGCAGTCAAGCACATGCAAGTAAGTTCATATAACCACAACGGTTCATACAATACAAGTACATTCAAATGAGACCAAGCAAAGCACAAGCAAGTTCTAGTGGGTGAAATCAGAAGCAAGTACCAAAATAGGTGGAGAGGCCGTGAGCATTAAACTCGTTGGCGATGAGCTTGGCGGTGTCGAAGACCACCCCGAGCCCAGCCAAGGCCTTGCATACCTCCCTGTCGGCGGAGGCAAGCTCATCCAAAGCCTTGGGCTTAGTCGATACGAGCTTCTCCGACCAATACAGGGGAAAGCCCTCCAGTGCGGTGGGGTCGTGTTTAGTGGCGCGCACCTTGAAGAACTTTCCTTTCCACCCCTTGAACGAGTTTTGGAAAAGAGTGAGGATGATGCGGCCGGCGACGCCAGAGAAGCTCATCCAGAGGCTTTTGCCCTGTTTCTTCACCTCGAAAAAGTGAAGAAAGACGTCCACAGAGGAAGGGATGCCCAGATACCCACAGAGAATTTGGAAACCCCTCACGAAGGCCCAGTTGTTGGGGTGAAGCTGGGCAGGGGCAGGGGCAGTGATGATTTCAGTAAGCAACTCCCTTTCGAAGGGAGTGAGAGGAAGGCGTGGACCCACTCGTTTAATTACCATTTGGTAGACGAAGAAGAAAGGGCTTCCCCCAGTGGCCCTTTCATCTACACAAACGGGCTCCCCCGGCCTTGCACGGCAAACGAAGATGTGGGAGTCATGGGTCTTGTGGAAGGCTTTGAAGTTATAGAGAGTGGGGTCCCCCCTGTGGCTTCAACGTCTTCGACGGAGGTCAAGGTGGAGCACTCGCAAGAAGCTCATCGGAGGCCCAGCGGTATTCCTCCTTGTAGTGGGACCTGGGGGGTGGCGGATCGGCAATGGCCTTGTTTCGCGCCATCAGATCAAGAGCTGAAGAATGAAGAAAAAGAAAGGGTTCAGCGAAAGGGGGTTTGAGGAAGAAACAGGGGGAAAAAGAGAAACCCTAGGCAAACCCTACCACGCGAGAAAAAGAAGAACGAGGGGAAAACAGAGAAGCACAAGAACAACACGAGCATACAAGAAAGTAAACAGTCCCAGGCAGTTCATCCATACATCATAGTAATGCAGTAAAGAGGGAGAGTCAGCAAGGGTGGAAAAAACCGTACCTTTGAGTATCGGAGTAGGTGAGGAGTGGAATGCGAAGGAGAGAACAGAGACCGCAGAGAGAGAACTCGAAGAAGATGAACAGTGCGAGAATGCGAAGAGACTGGATGAAACAGTGGCTTCGAGCGCGGGGTTTTAGGTAACTTAAACGTTACAAGGAGCGCAAGAGGCAACAGATGGTGACCGTTTGATGATGCCACGTGTCGCAGGATTAGGTGCTCGTTGGGAGCGCAAGAGGCTTTGGATGATGACCGCGTGATGGGCCACGTGGCGAGCGATTAAGCATGATCCAAAAAGCGTTACTTTTCCCGATTCAGAGGATATCCCATCAGCCATTAAGAACATTTCAACTACTCAGGGAATGTCACGTCAATGGTTCGGGGAATGTCGCGTCAGCAAGAATGACACCTCACCAGGGTGCCACGTGGATGGCGTGGGCGAGGCCTTAGTCTTTTCGCTGAAGACAAGTCATCAGATCAAGACTGGGGGGCTTGTGTACCGTCCCGTCCCCGAGCGTTGACCAAAGTCAAAGTCAACGTCGGGGCCAAGGTCAACATATGGTGGGACCACACGAAGGGCCCCAAAGAAAGGAAGTCAACAGAGTGACTACATGAGGCGTCGCCAAGAAAGAGCGTCGCCTAAACAAGGCATCGCCTAAACGAGCGCCAGTAGAGAGCAACCTGACTCGTGAAGTGCCCATGCCACCCCAGGGAGACCCTTGGGATAGATACGACTCATGAGAGGGTCATGCCCAGGGGTAACCAGGTGCAGGGTGTGAGAGGAAGGTAGATATGCTCTCAGAGCGAGTGACTAGAAGTTGGGGGGCATGAGTTCGCACCCAAAAAGTCACCCCTTGCGCCAGATGCACTCCCACGAATGAGGACTCACACGAGGAAATACCCCTAAGTTGGGTCACACTGCTGTGAGGCCCTCCACGTATAATAACGGCCAAGTCAGGAGGACACGCGACAGGGAGAACAGAAACATCAATGATTTCCAAAGGGTTTGTCAGGTATGAGGTAATTAAAGCTATTTAAAAGTAATTAAAGTTTACGTTTCGAGCGTTTTAAGGTACTTTAAATGCTTTAAGTGGTTTAAACGTATTAAAGGCGCTGAACGTTTCATAACCTTAAATGCGCTTTTAAGACACTTTAAATGCGAGAGACGTTTAAAGGGAACCTGGGACGTTGGAAATGGGGATCGGACTTCTGGCGAATTTTCCCGAAAAACACACTCTAGTTGCTTACTCGAGCTCTTATGCTACGCACAAGGGACTTGAGAAGGATCGTTTGCCAGAACCAGAAATAGCACACAATACACAGTTCCTTTTACCACCATCAGAGTGCCATCCACGGTGCTCCGATACGGAGGTGTAGAGTTTTTGTGTTTCTTGTTAGCTGACTTGAGCGTCGGAGTGCAAACGGCCGCTAGGGTGCCCATTTGTCCACTTCTTTGCAGGTGCTCACAGGTTGCCTGAAGGAAGGTGTCCCTAGCTGACGGGCAAGGTCGCGCACAAAGACGTACCCGGGTCAACCGGCAAGAATAGAAACGATGTACCTTTACCAGGGATCTCAAGCCCCTTTTTAGACTATTTTTAGGTTACCTCATTGTAACAACCTTTCCCTCATAAGAACCCTACCTCGAGTGAAAGTAGGTTTGATGGGAAGACATTCAATTACGTTGTTACACAATCTTAGTGTAACAACCGGACAGAATCTTTCTCTTTGGAGTGCACAATCTTAACAGCATGGCCGTCAGGGTACCAACTCATGTACCAGCATCATGGGGTCCATCTAACACTGTAGGCATTCTAGCCTTTAAGTATCATGCATGCAGCTTACCCCTGAAAACCCTAGAGCTCTTGGGCCTAGGCGTTTTCTAGTGGGTATTTACTTGTGCTAGACCCAAATGTACTATACACACCATATGCACTTTCACTAATCTGGCCTTACGTATATATGGGTTTCAACACACGCATCCTTGTGGCCCGCTTATGTGGTCCACTATCTTGACCAGACCACCGAGCTGACCTGCTCCATATAGGTGGCGATGTCCGATCACCTGAGCACCGAGCCCAATACTCTGGTCCAATACAAGTATAAAAACTATAAAAAAAAACTAACCTGCCAAGACACATCTAATCAACTGGCACAAAGTTGCATTCTTTTCTCCTTAGTTATTCGAACACGTACTCCCATGGAAGAAAGTCTTGAAGTCCCTCAAATTGATGTGAATGATTGATAAGACTTTATTTCTAACCACCTTATGTTTGGAATGTCAAAATTTTTCTATAAAAACACATATAAAACATTAATATATTGAGACTGCCACATAATAACGAAATTAACTAATAAGGTATTAGCATTAAATGGTGTAATACCTAAATATCCTACCACATGAGGTTTTTTTTTGTATCTCTTTAACCTCATCCCATAATGGAATGACAATAGCTACATGTAGTTGAATTATGAATCCCAAATTGCTACTAAACTTAACAATATTTGAGCTAACGACTTACTCGAACAACGATTTCTATCAACTTGCATCATCCCCTTATGAATCCATCCCGTACTAGCCTAAGCCAATTGAGTCACAAATCTCCCTGATTTGTTCAAATCTAAAATATGTCATCATCCTGAAAAATAACAATCTCACTAAATCATTCCACAAAATAATTAAAAATAGTATTAAAATAAAGGTTTAATGCGAAAAATATTTAAAAATACTATAAACTTCCAATTAATTATTTTCTAGCCAATATCACATTCTTATAATAAGTTTCAAATGTTAAATTCCAACTACCTAGAATAGAATATTGAAGTCAGTAAGTTATTTCATAAAAATATCTAAAAGTATTATGAAAATAAATATTTAATGCAAAAAAATATTTAAAAATAGTATAATCTTCCAATTAATTATTTTCTAGTGAAGCTCACATTCCTAACAAGTTTCATATGTTAAACTTCGAATATCTAAATATAATTTTCAATTTCCTACCATTCTAACCAAAATTGACCACAAATTTAAACAAAATATCAAGTATAAAATGAAACCTAAAATTTTATTATTCAGCTATAATTATTTCTAGTTTTCTCAACCTGTCCAACTTCAAGTACTTTTTAAACAACTATATATCAAAAGTGCAAGTCAAAACAAATTTTAGAACTATTGTAAAGAACCTATAAGTCAAACTTCAAATGTTATCATCATATTTAAACATTTATCAACTCAATACAATTTATATCCTAAAACTACCTCATGCATAAAAATTCTTTAAATGGAGTTTTAAACCACTAACCTTAATGAAGAACGAAAATTCAATCCAATTGGAAAAAAAAAGTGGAAAACAAGAAAAAACAGTCATAGACAAACAACAAAAGCACTATTTGGGTCACCAAATGAGCCTCGAAGAAGTTTCCACAATTGTTGCCGAAGAGAAAATTAAAATTTCAAAGGAAATTGTAGTTCGTAGGGGAAAAAGTGAGGAAGAAGAAAAACCCTACATAGGATTTTAAAAGCCTTTTACATTGGACTACCTTAAGTTACATGTAAAATTCAAAATTTGCGTTGATCCAACGTAAATATTGAATTTGACATGTGACCTAAAGTAGTCTGATATTAACAAATTGAATTCACTTACAAAAATATCAACGCACATCTTTTTCATCAATTACTTTCTAGTCCAACGAAAATTAATTGATGTGGAAGTCCAAATTTGCACTACTGAATGCAAGTTTATATGTGTCATAATTAAGTAAGAATTTGGTTTGAATTTCTTTATGTTAGAATTAATGGCTTAAACAAGAGGGGGGTGAATTTTTTGTCAAAAGATTTTCAAAAAGATTGGATAAGAATGAAGTTTTAACAACAATCACAAAAGAAGTAATCAAGGAGGCCAATCAAACAATGTAATTGAAACTGTTTGCAGAATTTCAATCTGTTGAAACTTCGTTTTAACCGGTTGATTATATCGTGGTTTCAACCGGTTGTTTTTCTCTTTGCTTAGAAAAATATTTTTATCTTTTAAAATAGATTGAACCAACTTGTGCCAGGGACTAGGAATGATCTTTACAAGAATTCTAAACACCCTACACTAAGCTCAAACAAAAAGCAGCACAACTTCAACCTTCAACACAAATTTGAATCATTCCAAGTTTCCATGTTCTACAATCTCCCCCTATTTGATGGAGACAAATCCTTGGGATGCATTTTGGAATGTTCTTGTTTAGAATTTTGTTTAACCTGCATTCACAACCAAACATAGAAATACAGGATAATTTATTCTAGTTAATCAGGAACCACAAACTAGTTTCCACTAGGTGATTTCCAGTGAGGAACATCAGCCAAATCAATGTGAGAAACTAGTCAAACATGCATAGGTGCAGCAAAGAAAAACAATCGGTTATTTCGCAGGAATAACCGGTTAAAATTTGTATCAGAATTCATATTAAATCAAAAACCAGTTATAGCAATTATAGCAATGTTCAATCAAGTGTGCAAAATAGAAACAAATGCAAATATTAGAACATTACAACCCAAAAGCTCACTTCTCCCCCTATTTGTCTTCACAAATAGAAAGATAGAGGGATTGAAAAAACAACATAGACTTAAGATAAAGCTTGTAAATCAATTATTCCCAACTCATTTCTTAGTGAATAAAACCTGTCTTTGGAAAAAGGTTTTGTAAAGATGTTTGCAAGCTAGCTTTCAGTGGCAACGAATTGAATCTCACAATCTCCATTACTTACATGATCACGAATAAAGTGATGTTGAATCTCAATGTCTTTGGTTCTTGAGTGTTGAACCTAATTTACACAGCTCATGAAGATTTCTCTGGTTCTCAGGAAAGTTATCCATTCGGTTTATCGTGAGCATCTCAAAAGAAGACTTTGAAGTCATCTTTTCTCCCATGTGATCAACACCAGGACCAGCTCCATGAGTCTCAGCAGCAGGTTCATCCAAGTTTGCTGCAACTTCAGTTTCTTCATCATGAGTCCCACTTGGGCCAGCTTGGTCACCATCCTTGCTTACCCATCTTTCACCAATCTTGGTAAACCCCATTTTTCTTAGGGAACCACTTTTGGTCTCACTTGAAGGCTTTATAATCTCAACTAGTTCTTCTTCAATATCTACATCAAAATAATGTAGAAATTTAGAAATCAAAATAGCATAGGGATAGTGGAAGTCACTTAAACCTTATAGCCTTTTGCATATGGTCTTTGATGATGTGAATCCAGTTGAGCTTCACTTTGTTCATGATACAGTACGTTAACAACAAGTCTTATTCAGATATAGTATAATGATTGCTCCCCCTTGGTGTGATAATCCAAGACATAATGAAGGCAATGAGCCTTTCATCAAGCTTCAATCCTCCCACAGAAAAATTTCTCACCTTTGAGAGAGGATTCTTGAGCCAATTCTTGTAGAATTGCATTTTTTGATTTCTTCTATCACTCCAAGATTTCCTTTGTTAATTCTTACTCCAAAAATCTTTAGCCCAGTTATGGCAGCCCACACATCATTGGTGACTACAATATCCACCCCCTTCACATGAGAGTTGAGAGTGTCACCATTTTATTGAACGTTTGTGTAGAATACCTTCACCAAATCTGGGTAGATGTTTCTAGAAAGCTCAAGGAATCTCTTCAGCCTTTGCTCCTTTAGAAGACTTCTCACCACAATCAAATTTTTTTTGCTTCATCCAGGTGAAAAAGACAAGCTTTAGAGTGTTAACTATCTTCATACTGGTTTTATGTAGGTACTTGTCTATCAATTCTGATTCTCCTGAAAACCAGCCTTCAAGTTTTCCACCACTCGTTACAGCTCTTGTCTTCATTCTTTTAGAGGATGGAGGTGTTGAAGCCATGATTCAGGTAAGGAAATATGAGAGCACATTGCATAAACAAACTTAGTGCAGAGAGAAGAAAAAACACAGATTGTTCTTGGTGAATAAAAGCAACTAATGGCCTCACATATATAACCAAAACATTCAGTCAAAGTTGCCATTTAATGGGTTGTGTTCAAAACATAAAGCAGTTATGTCAGACATAACAGAAAGCACAGAAACCACACGCTGATTTGACCAAACTTAAAAGTAGTTTTAATTTCCAAGATTTAGAAGAATATATTCCATGAAGAGCAGTTATTGTAGAGGAAATTTGCATTCAAGGTTGTAATTAAAGCATTGTTGACCACACATTTTAACAACAATCACAAAAGAAGTAATCAAGGAGGCCAATCAAACAATGTAATTGAAACTGTTTGCAGAATTTCAATCGGTTCAAACTTCGTTTTAACCGGTTGTATATGGCAGCAGCAAAAACAAAATCAAAACAAATAGTTTATAAGGAGTGAGAGAGAGAGAGAGAATACACAACCAATTTATATTGGTTCACTCAACCTTGAGCTACATCCAGTTCCCAAAACAACCACTGAGTTTCCACTCATAACTAATCAAAGATTACAATACACATAACCACGAAGAGGTGATCTTGATGCCACAAGAACCACTCAACCTCTTTGCCTACACACAACCTCAGTCAGAACACCCACTAACCTTACAAGTTTACACACTTTCCACAAGTTTATAAAAGAACAATTCAAGAATCAGAAAGAAACATATTACACCTGGATTTACAGGAATCACAGAGCTCGTAAGATCAGACCTTGAACCAATGCACAACTACTTATCAATCTTGCAAAAACTTTGATTTGAATCTCTTCTCAAAAATAGTTTCAATCTCACTTTCTTGTGTATACTTGTTGTTTTTGAAATACAAATAAAAGTCATACTTATAGCTCTTAAAACTATTCGTTCTAGGCAATTAATCATGAGCCAAAACAGTTTTAATCCAACTGAAAACAAATCCAAAAGGTTTTTGAAAAGTTGTTATGAAATGTGACAATCAAACAGTTGAAATGTCGTTTTAACCGGTTGAATTGGTTAGGCATTTATTTAACCAAGTCAAAAATAGTTTTGAAAACCTTCAGCCAAGCTAAGTGACAAATAATCGATTATATCTTGGTTTCAACAGGTTATTTTTCTCTTTTCTTAGAAAAACACTTTTCTCTTTTAAAATAGATTGAACCAGCTTGTGCAAGGCACTAGGAATGATCTTTACAAGAATTCTAAACACCCTAGACTAAGCTCAAACCAAAAGCGGCACAGTTTCAACCTTCAACACATATTTGAATCATCAAAGCTTCCATGTTCCACACTTTACACCACATCTTATGCTTGGTAGAAGTGAGAAGAGAACAAATACTGTGAAATCCTTGAAGTTGTTGGCATCAATGGTCATGAAGGGTGTCTATATAGTCTCATAGTCATTAAGTGTATCTAAGTCTCATTAAATCCAATGAAAGAAAAAAACTTAACTACTCGTAGCTAAAAAATAAGAAATTCCTAGAAGAAGAAGTTTTCTCCATGTGTCAAAGTGTGTGATGTGAGTTGATTAGGAGATTCATTAATTTGTGGCACTTTTAAGAAAAAAATAAGGAATTGACTAAAATAAGACAAGGTGCAACACAATAAGGAGGCTTAAGGAAATATCAATGGAGTTCAATGTCTTCCAAATGATGAACCAAACTCATGAACATGAAAGCCATCTCCTTACAAAACAATTGAATAGTAAAAACACAAGAACAACAAGAGAACAATGGAAATTGGTGCGGAAACGTAAAGAAGGCAAGAACAAGACATTGAACCGGTTAGAAACACAACACAAAGCAATTGAACCGATTGAATTAAACAAGAACACAAACTACCGAATAGAAGAAATAAAGAACAAACACAATTGACCGAATTGAATTTGTAGATAAGGTGCGGAAATGGAAATGGAAGATGAAAGCAAGAAGAACTTATGTTAATGAAGCCATGGAAGGGAAGAACACGCCACTTGGATGGTGATTGATCCAAGATAAGTGCAAGATGCCGCCACTTGAGAGCTT
>Ga0123341_1004331_pt1 | contig 12439 bp, 7 predicted proteins | sample Turbeapinknodule_FD_89959 | JGI IMG/M metagenome (GOLD analysis project Ga0123341, IMG submission 89959) | Root nodule microbial communities of legume samples collected from Mexico - Turtle bean Mexico pink nodule | ecosystem: Host-associated > Plants > Roots > Nodule | place: Mexico: Nepantla... | reverse complement strand
GGCGTCGGAGCGTGATCGGCCGCAGCGGCGCCGTTCTGTCTTTTGTAGGTTCTTGAGGTGAATCGCGGTGAAGGACGGAGGCTAACACGGCGCAGAAGTCGATCCAGGTTTGACGAGGCAAGGCTCCAGCGTTTTGGTCAACAGGCAGGATCATCAACCAATCTATAGATCGGGGTGGAACATTGCATTTAAGTGGCCGAAAATCACACTTGAATATTGCATTAGGTCTTTTAAGTATTACTCATTTATGTTTACGAAATCACATGTCATTCAATTAAAATATACAAGACATAAATTATTTGGAACTAGATGAATGTAAATATGGACAATTTGTTGAACCAGATGAATTATTCCTCACCATTCACACAAACAAGAAGGGTGATTGGGTAGATGGTCATTCCCGAGAGTCTTATGTAAGTAATTACTTTAAATTTGTTACTTCATTTATATTTTTAACGTAAATTACTAACATTTGCAAATTCCACTACTTATGTAGGAAACCTACCATGACTGGTTAAGGATGATGTAATCAGAGAATTCAAAAGGATCAACTTTTGGTGTTCCTCCCATGGATGCAGGAACAAAGCTTTAGTGATGAAAAGATGTTGGTTGCTAACTTCTGCCATGGTGCCTCATCCCTCACTCAACTCTTTGTATTAGCTTCTTCCATTGATCATGATGAGAAACTTACTGAGAACTCATAACTTAGACAAAATCCTATAAGCAATTGAAAGAGAAAACCATGCTAATCAAATAACTGCATAGTTAGAGGACACAATGAGGTTGATACAATAACAATTAGCTATGATGATGGAACAAACACTTCAACAGGTACCAGACAGGTCCACCGCCACTATGTCGAAGACTCTATGATGATTATCCCTTTACTTGATGACCACTTACAATGTAAGTTAAGTTACTTGCTCATTGTGTTCTATATTTTTATTTCCTTCAATTTATCTATAAATACAATTTTTATTTCATTTTAATTGTTGTTATTTTTTATTTCAGTCCCATTGCCCACTTGTTATGCTTTGGGAAACACTATATATGTTAAATTGAACATTCTTCCCTTCTATGTAATATTTGACAAAATTTCATACTTTCTTTCATTAACACACTATAGTACAAAATATCAATTTAACGACCACATACAAAGATGGTTAAACTAAACCATCGTTAAAAAAACGGTGACAAACTTGTAATTATGAAGTCATTTTAACAACGATTACTGAGAGGACCGTCTTTAAAAGTCATTTCAGACCATATATAACAACAGTTCAAATACTTTTAGACCATCTTAACTATTATTACATTTTAATAATTACTTCTTATGTTTTGTATATTCAATTTTCATATGTTGTTTTCAGATTAATTTGTTGATTTCAATTTGAACTTTTATATGGATTAGAAATTACCAATTGCAATTAGATTGTTGCTGGAAGATTTCAAATTATAATTCAAAGATTGGATAATATTTGAAAATGTATAATTATGTGATTCTAAAATTCTAAATAGGAGCAACAAACTTTTATTTATTTTTATTCCTACTACGCGTGGTCTTAGCGAGAGTCAAGCCCACTCCTTTTCATATTTAATCTAACTAAGACTTGGCCCGTACTACATAATTTATACCAATCATTAAGTTAGGGTTTGACCCTTAGCATTTGGTTCTTTATTTAGGTTACCCTCTCTAGGATAGAGTGAGTTAGGGCTTCGCCCTCTTTAAGTTATAGTAAACTAAGGTTTGACCCTCTCTAAGTTCTATGGTATCCTTAACTAGAGTTTGGTCATCTCTAAGTTATATTGAGCCAGGTTTGACCCTCTCTAACCCTCTCTAAAGTCTACATTATCATTAGGTAGGGTTTCACCCTCTTGATGTTCGGGTGAGCTATGTTTGACCCTCTTTAGATTAAAGTGAAAACTTCTTATCCCTAGGACTTATCCCTCACTTTTAATTAGCTTCTACTAAGTGAGGATCTAGTCTTTACCATTAGCTTCCATTTAGACAGGACTCAACCTACATTAATAGTTACATGTCGATGCAAAAAATTAGATTTCAGCGTCCACCCTGTATGAATGCTAAGCCGACACTATTTTACAGGTAGGGTCTGCTTCTTCCCCTGTTGTGTTCGTGTTTGGCCTAGTCTAAATGATATATTTCTTATAATGTAAGTATATGAGAGTACATGTAAATTCATATATGTTTATAAATAAAACTTTTATAGTAGAAGTACGACTTAAAAATATATTAAGGATATTAAGAAATATTTTAATTACGGACAAAGTTTTGGAACACATTTATACTTAGGAAGTGCATCTAACGATGAGTATACAAATGCAGTTATAATCACGGAGCAAACCCCCATTAGATAAAGGTACAAACACTGTGCATGCGTCTAACGCATCAAACAAATCTATAACACTTCGTTGATGAGAACTAATGCTGACAAAACAGATTTATATACAATTAAATAATGGTGTCTTTATAATTTAAATATTAAGCTAACAGATACGTCAGACGTGACAATATTTAGAATAAAGATATATAAAACAAGAAATAACGTTAAAATGAATTAACATTTGAAATAATTTAATTTAATTGTGTAGGACGTTGTAGTTCTCTATAACACCGTTTCTGCCAAAGATTATCCAGTATAGGGCATGCATATCACAGTTCATAGATAAATCCAACTTCGGCACGTTGAAGATTCCGCAGGGTATGCAATGGATTAGTTATTTTATAATTATATAGATGCTACGTTAATACTTATTTAATAGTATAAACGCAATGCTCTTTGTGAGTGAATGTGTGAGGTCACATGGATAAAAGAAATTGCTTCTTAATTCTATTAAACTCATGCAGGTGCAGTAAAATATCGCTTTAACATGTATGATCAATAGATAAAAATAGTCCCCAAGCTTGGTAAACCGATGAATACAGTAAAATTATCTGATGTCAGTAATCAGTAATTGCTTTACAGTTATATATTTTAAGGAGCCAAACCAAGTGAACAAGAATCAAATGGAAAAAGATATGATTAGTAGAAAAAAATGTTAGAAATTCAAGATTTGGTGAAACTTTTATATGGGATAAAATTGAGGAAGATGGACTATATGTAGAGAGATTTATTGGCTTAAGGTTTTGGGTTAAAAATATATTGTAATATAGATTATGACTCATTGATATTGAATTTCTCTATGTATTTGCTCTCAAAAAACCTAACAGTGATATCATATTTAGATTTGTCTTGGTGACACTCAAACAATTAGTAGGTGGGTGAAGGTGCCTCATAATATATAAGAAAGAAAGCGAACAAATCATTATCTTAAAACTTGAGTTGGAGGTTTTGTTGTAGTCTATTATAAAAACCTAACACAAAATTGCATGTGTATTGGATATCCTCCTCCTTCCTCTCCAACATTTCTCTTTCATTTCTCTTTCCAGTTATTGTGGTTCCCTTTATTGTGATATTCAAGATATTAGAAACCACCAAAGATCTAGACTTTGTTCCAATTTAATGGAATATTCTTCTTCAGCAGCTTCTGAAATAAAATATGTTGTTTTTCTTTCTCTCTTGATTATTTCAATTTTGAAAGGTGTAGAATCAAAGCAACTGTCAGATAATGTTCCTCAAATAAAGTATGATGTGTTTGTTAACTTCAGGGGCGAGGACATTCGTCACAGTTTTCTCGGTTATCTGACTGAGGCTTTTCATCAACACAAAATATATGCCTTTGTTGATGATAAACTTGGGAAGGGAGATGAAATATGGCCATCCCTTGTTGGAGCAATTAAAGGATCACTGATTTCCTTGACCATATTCTCAGAAAACTATGCTTCTTCACGTTGGTGTTTGGAGGAACTTGTGCAAATACTTGAGTTCAGGGAGAAATATGGACAAATTGTATTACCTGTTTTCTACCATGTATATCCCAAAGATGTGCGACATCAAAAGAGGAGCTATGAAAAAGCTCTTGCTGAACATGAAAAGAAATATAATTTCACCACAGTGCAAAACTGGAGACATGCATTGAAGAAAGCTGCTAATTTATCAGGAATAAAGTCTTTCGATTACATGTAAGCTCCCACTCCCACAATCATGCTTTATAAGCTTTGCTATGTTATAACTAGCTATATATATGCATGTTATCACAAGGTATTTGCCTAATTATAGTTACATGGTATACGATTATTTTCTATACTGTTAAATTTTTATAGAATGTTACTTGCAAATATTAATACTCAATCTGAAACTGGATTTACTTTGAGCAAAGATTGAAATTAATGGTTAATATCTTTACACTTGTAATATCATTAGAATACCAATACCCACAATTTTATGCACTTCATTCTTGGTAGATAGACTTTTGTAACCTCTAGAAAGTTTACTTTAGTTAAGCATATCCTAGGTGAAATGTTTTGCTTACATGTGATCTAATTTTTTAGTTTGCTGATGAAAAAAAAATGGTTTAAGGAAATGTCACCATACCTATGACACAGCATTAGTGAATTGAGAGTTTCCGGGGGCCTATAAAATAAGTTTTCCCTATGTGTTTCTAAAGAAACCATTAATATAGTTTAGTTGCGATGAAAAGCTAGATGTTTCATGGGATTTGTGCAAGGTGAAAATTTGATTCAATCACATTGACTTGGTCAGAAGAAAACACCTATTAAGCAATGTCGTTAATATACCCCACTTCTAACACACATTAAAGTTAAATTTTGACTCCTGCCATTTAGATTGTTCTTAAGGTGGATGACTGTGCTGCAATAACCTTCCAAAAGACAGTGATTTTTTGTAAGGACAGTATGAAAAGAACATGTAAAAAAAGATGTTATATATAAGTTTTTCTCAAGGATATAATACTTTTTTTTCATAAATATGCGAGATAAATTCAACAATGTCATTAAATAAAAGAAAGAATATGATACTAGAATTTGAGTGATTGGTAAAATATATATGCTTTCTTCTTCATGTTATCTTATATACTGAAATAGAACAATGTCTAATTTTCAATTTTCTTGTATAGGACTGAAGTTGAGTTGCTTGGAGAAGTTATCAATATTATTAATCTTGTGCTGAGGAGGTTGGGTGAGCATCCACTTAACTTAAAAGGAGTTGTGGGAATTGAAAAACAAGTTCAATATTTAGAATCATTATTGCTTCAGGAGTCAACAGATGTCCGTGTTATTGGAATTTGGGGTATGGGTGGTATCGGAAAGACAACAATAGCAGAAGAAATATTTAACAAACTATACTCCAAATATGATGGTCACTGTTTTTTGGCCAATGTAAAGGAAGAAACAAGAGGACATGGGACAATTTCTTTGAAGGAAAAAATGTTTTCTATGCTACTAGCAGAAAATGTGAAAGTGAACACAGCAAATGGATTGTCAAATTATATTAAGAGAAAGATTGGTCGTATGAAGGTTTTAATTGTTTTGGATGATGTGAATGATTCTGATCTACTGGAAAAATTATTTGGAAATCATGGCTGGTTGAGACAAGGTAGTAGAATAATTATAACAACTAGAGACAAGCAAGTGCTTATCGCTAATAAAGTTGATGATATATACCAAGTAGGGGCATTGAAATCAAGTGAGGCAATAGAGCTTTTCAGCTTGTATGCCTTTAACCAAAATAATTTTGATATGGAGTATTACAAGCTATCAAAGAGGGTGGTCAATTATGCAAAAGGCATTCCATTAGTTCTTAAAGTTTTGGGTCATCTTCTTTGTGGAAAAGATAAGGAAGTATGGGAAAGTCAGCTAGACAAACTCAAAAACATGCCAAATACAGATGTTCACAATGCAATGAAACTGAGTTATGATGATCTAGATCGCAAAGAGCAGAAGATTTTTTTAAATCTAGCATGCTTCTTCGTGCAATTGAATTTGAAAGTGGACCGCATAAAAGATTTATTGAAAGATGGAGAAAGAGATAATTCAGTAATAGTTGGGATAGAAAGGTTGAAAGATAAAGCTCTTATAACCATTTCTGAAGACAATGTTATATCTATGCATGATATTATACAAGAAATGGCTTGGGAGATTGTTCGTCATGAATCTATTGAAGACCCTGGAAGTCGTAGTCGATTGAGGGATGTGGATGACATTCATGAAGTATTACAAAATAATAAGGTAAAAGCCTAAATTAAATATAACATGGTGTTTGTAATATTTTAGTTTTTGTGGGTAATGTGACTTCTTACTGAAATGGCAGGGAACAGAGGCCATAAGAAGCATAAGGGCAGATTCGTCAGTAGTTAAGAATCTAAGATTAAGTCCTTATACATTTACTAAGATGAGCAAACTACAATTTTTGTATTTTCCAAGTGAAGATGTCTTTGATCTTCTTCCTCAAGGGCTACATTCTTTGCCAGTTGAGTTAAGATATCTTGCATGGACGCATTACCCTCTGAAATCGTTGCCAGAGAATTTTTCTGCTGAAAAGCTTGTTATATTGGACTTGTCAGATAGCCAAGTGGAAAACCTTTGGGATGGAGTGCAGGTAAACACATGAATTCATAGTATAATTTTTTCCAAAATTCAATGAATTTTAACGGCTTAGTCCCATGTGTAATTTGTATTATTTTGTTATAGAATTTGATGAATTTAAAAGAAGTCAAACTCTCTGGTTCTAAAAGCTTGAAGGAGCTGCCAGACCTTTCAAAAGCCACAAATCTTGAAGAACTGTATATCAATTCTTGTCCTCAGTTGACCAGTGTGAGCCCCTCTATTTTCTCCCTCAAGAAGCTCGAGAAGTTGGATCTTGGTTTCTGTTCCCTTACCAAGATTATAAGCAGGAACCATTTAAGCTCCCTTAGTTATTTCAACCTTATATTCTGCAACAAACTAAGGGAATTTTCAGTGACATCAGAGAATTTGGTTATGCTAGATTTGTCATTCACTCCTGTTAATGCATTGCCTTCATCTTTTGGACGTCAAAGCAAGCTTGAAATCTTATTGCTAATAAACAGTGGAATCCAGAACTTGCCTTCAGACTTCAAGAATCTTACAAGACTTCGATATCTGAATGCTTATAATTCCACAGAGCTTCATACTCTAACGGAGCTTCCACCTTCTCTTCAAACTCTAGATATCACAGGATGCACATTATTGAAGACCGTGTGGCTTCCATCAATTTCTGAACAATTGAAGGAAAGCCGGAGAGAAGTTCTCTTTTGGAATTGCTTGAAATTGAACAGACACTCTCTTAAGGCTATTGGGTTAAATGCACATATTAACGTGATGAAATTTGCGTACCATCACTTATCTGCACCAGATGAAAATTATGATGATTATGATCGTAATTATAGATCATATCAAGTAAGGTTTGTGTATCCAGGAAGCAGAATTCCAGAGTGGCTGGAATATAAGACAACAAAGGATTATGTTGTCATTGATCTCTCTTCTACTCCACGCTCCTCTCCAATAGGCTTTATTTTCTGCTTTGTTATTTCTGGCCCTAAGGTGAGGACAATGAAAGGTTATGGCTTCATATTTTATATCACTATCACTAAAGATGAGGATGAAAGTAAAAAAGATTCTATCTACATCTACATGTATAGCCCTGTTATGAGGGTTGCATCAGATCATGTGTGTGTGATTTATGACCAACGATGTTCTCACTACCTGAACAACAGAGCCAAAACCCTGACAAAACTTAAAATCAAGGTTAAAGCAATTGCAGGAAACATGCACCATCAACAGGGTGTGGGGTTAAAGGGGTTTGGGGTGAGCCCAATAAACACCTCAGCATATCACAGTTTCATGGAACGCATAAACCCTAGAGCTACAGCTTATCACAATGTCATTCAACAAATAAACGCCTCAGCGGATCATAGTTTCTTTCAACAAATGCATTTCATTCCTATGCTTGCTATTGTGCTGTTTCTATCCCTCTTGTGGTTAAGATGCAGACTATGATTAGTGCACTTTTACCTTCATAATTTATTTCACAATAATTGTTGAAAACAGGTGCCACAGTTTGATTGTACTTCTCCCTGCAGCAACTGATAAAGGCAAAAACAGAGTCTTGGGCTCCTTCTTAAAGGCACCGAAGATCAATACAAGGAGGAAACCCTATTGGATTTTCGAACATAAGATAGAGAGAAAACAGGGAAGGGATAGCTAGAGGTAGAAGGAAAACGTGATGTATTATTGCTCATTAATTTTCAAATACAATAGATCTATTTATACAGCTAATGAAGCTGTGAGTAATGAAAAGGTGAACGGTGAATCATATAATCCCTAAAACCAACTTTTTTATGTAAAGTCAACCACTTTCATAAGTTCTTCCAAGCACCAACTTGAAGAAGCAGAGTTCGTTCAGAATATGGTCAATGAAATCAGTGATCCTTGAATTGCTCCAACCAGATATGGCCATATTTCATCTTCCTTCTCAAGGTGATATCTACAAATGCATTTATATGTTTTTCATGAAAAGCATCAACGAAATAAGCAAGAAAACCGTGATGGATCTCCTCACCCCTGAAGTTAACAAAAACATCAAATTTTCAGAGAAACATTATTTGATATTTGCTTTGATACTACACCCGTCAATCTCCAAAGAATCAAGAGACAGAGAACGTATTTTCTTTCAGAAGCTCCAGAAGAAGAATGTGCCATTCAATTGGAACAAATCTGGATCTTTCCACACTACAATCTCAAATATCAGCATACATGGAGCACCAAAAACAAACAAAATGATAGAAAAAGTTAGAATGCATGCAAAATCTTAAATCTTAAAAGTTCAAATTAGTGGTTACCCAGAAAGGAAGAGGATATCAAATAAATAAGCAATACCAAATAAATACCAGATGGATATTGTTAGATATTATTAGATATTTTTATTTACGTAATGGGTTTAATCGATATGTTTCTTTTTCTATATAAACATAACCCTATGTGTTCAATATACACAAGAAATTATTTTTCTTTTCTTTTCTTTTAATATGGTATTTAGATCATAGGGTTAGGATTCAATTTTTTTTGTGAACCCACTATTCACCGGTATTTTCTAGTTGTCGTCCCATTGCCTCCTTGATGCCGGAACCACCACTGGAGTCACCGCCGAAGTTTTGCCGAATTCTCGTCGGAGTCTTGCCAGAGCCTCCACTAGAATCTCGTTGGAGTCTTTGTCGTTGTAGCTACCGCCAATTGGTCGATGACTAGATCTATCCTTGTCATCTATGACGCCTTCCATTGCCATTATGTCTGATCCATCTATTTATACTCATTATGTCAATGTTCATCTTTCCACTGACAAATTGGATGGAACCAATTATGACACTTAGGCCTCAGATATTAAATTATAGCTAAAGAGTCAAGGTTGCATTGATCATCTTACTCGTCCCAGTGTTGCTGAAAATGAGGTTTCTAGTTGGTTGAAAATTAATGCTCAATCATGCATTGTTATCAAATTTACCATTCACTCATCTTTAAAACAATTTTTTCAATCCTACGAGACACAAAAGTTTGGAAACAGGAAAAATTATTATACGCTAATGATACTCAACATCCTTATGGTGTGTGTCAAAATCTCCTCATAGTTATTGCTCCCGAAAGTATTGATGGTATAATGGCAGAATATTTTGGTAAACTTCATGTCCTTCTTCATGATTTTAATGAGTTATTGCCTCATGCCTCCACTCATTCTCAAGAACTAAAGCAAAGATCCAATTTCTTCATGTTATTGGGCTTACATGGCCTTCCTGGTGATTATTTTCATGTCCGTGATCAAATTTGGGATCTTCTATCGTGCCCAATTTTACTTCCACTTGTTCTACCCTTCTACATGTGTCAGGTAAACACAACACTAATATAATGCCCTATGTTGATGACTCTTCTGCTTTAGTCTCCCCCTCACAAGTCGAGCAAAGGGCGTCACAAGTGTGATTATTGTGCAACTTGGCCCAAAATTGACAAATGTTATGCTTTACATGGTCGTACTCCTAGATCTATAACGGTTGCTCAATCTGCTCCTGTGCAACGTTCTACTGTGGATCTACTTCATTTGATATCCCATTTTCAATGAATTTCTTAAATGGTATAAGGATCATCAGAACTCTGGTTCCATTGCTTCTATTGCACATTCAGGTACATCTTTTGTTGGCCTCACCCACTCTACTTCCCTTGGCCCTTAAGTTCTACATTCAGGTGCCACATATCACATTACTGGTAATAATTTTTTTGTCTCTTCCCTATATACTACAGGTTATTTACCTTCGGTTACCATGGCCAATGGATCTAGGGTACCATCACATGGTGTTGATAGTATTAATCTTTTTTCTTTTTTTATCTATTATTGTTCTTTATGTCCTTGGGTCTCCATTTAACTTATTATCCATTAGTCATCTCACTCATCCCCTTGATTGTGTTATTTCTTTTACCAAAGATTTTGCTTCTTTACAGGACCGAAGTTCGAGATGGAGGATTGGCACCGAATGTGAGTCTCACGGACTTTATGAACTACAGATCTTTGCACATGTTGGCACGATTATGGATTCTCCATCTCTTATTCATGCTCGGTTGGATCATCCTAGTCATGCCAAGATGTAGCAACTTGTTATAAGTTTTTCTAATTGTTCTCCCCGGCTGACCTGAATCAGGTTTTGGTGCTGGATTTTGGGCCAACTTTTCTTTTCCGTTGTTGCTGCTTTGAGATGCTTGAAATCCACAATGAGGGCAGCTCCACCTATTAAGAAGACTCTGACGATCACGTCAGTGAGAGCATATAATTATGAGTATAGTGACTAGTGTATGGAATGACACCTACTTTTATTCAGGGTCTCAAGATCCTTTTATAGTGTTCGTAGATCCTCCCTTTATGAGGTAACAACTGTAAAGATATTTTGTTAATATATCCCCTTTATTATAGGGGTGTTGGAAGAGCATTATCTCTGACTGTTTGTTTTCAACGAATTTAGAGTAAATATTTGTGCCTAACTGATTCAGTTGTTTTATTTTATTTTGCTTGCCATTTGTGTTGACTTCTCAATACAAAATTGGGCCTGCTACTGTTTGGATCGAGTTAAATATTTGCTTTTTTAGACTACGCGGGCCAGAGTAGTATGCTTAAGTGCTCAGGTCAAGCTCCGAGCACGTCCAACCAGTACACAAGCCCCCAGCCTCGAGCCGAGCAGGGTAAGGCGAAGAGGATTAATTGTATAATAGATACGTTACCAGATTAGCCTGAGCCTTAAGGTTCCGCTAAAACGACATGTTGAAGACGACGTCATCGAGTTAGTCCGACCTTAGGGTTCGACTAAATGATGTGTTCTACGTTACAGAATTAGCCTTACCCTTAAGGTTCTGCTAAAACGATATGTTGAAGACAACGTCGCCGAGTTAGTCCGACCTTAGGGTTCAACTAAAGGATGTGTATAGTAGATATGTTACCGAATTAGCCCTACCCTTAAGCTTCCACTAAAACGATGTGTTTTAGATGACATTATCAAGTTAGTCCGACCTTAGGGTTCGACTAAACGATGTGTATAGTAGATACGTTACCGGATTAGCCCTACTCTTAAGGTTCTGCTAAAACGATATGTTGAATACGACTTCACCGAGTTAGTCCGACCTTAGGGTTCGACTAAACGATGTGTATAGTAGATACATTATGGGATTATTGTTGAACTTGAAGCTTTAATGTCTCCAAATCCATGAAGATTGCTTGAAGACTAGGTTGCTGCTTGTGGGCATGAGTTCTAGGTAGATTAGAATTTGTCAATCCACTCTTAGCTTAATCCAAAACTGAATCAATCAGGTTCTTTAAAAGAAAAATGTTTTTCAAAGTAAGTAAAAAACAACCTGTTGATTTGTCGTTTCAATCGGTTGTTTTACACTTGGTGGATTTGGAAAGGATTTGAAAAATTTGAAATTAGTTGACCTCATAATCAAAGCCAATTCAATTGATTAATTCATACTTTCAATCAATTGTTTTTTTAAAACTTAACAGAATTGGTTAAATCTGTTTTTGCTTGATTCAAATTTGTTTTGGTCTCTGATTGAAAGTCTAAAACGACTATTTTTTAGGCTATATAACTGGTTCTTAAATCTATAATTAAAGAGAGAGATCAAATAACAAAAGATTATAAGTTTTTCAAAGATTGCAAGATTGCTTAAAGCTTTGCATTGATTAAGAGTGGAATAGGATCTATTGTATTCGTTTTGTATCAGGTGTGATCCTTCTTGTTCATACTTGTTTCTTTTCAATTCATATTTGTAAAATTGCAAGATACTGGTGTCTACAGTCAGAGGGTGTTCTTACTTGTAGTGTTTGTGTTTCAAAGAGGGTGAGTGTTCTTAAAGGGTTCAAGATCACCTCTTTGGTTTTTGTGTTGTGTAATCTGTGGTTGATTACTTAGTGAAATACCCAGGAGTTTCTGGGGACTGGATGTAGCTCAGGTTAAGAATGAACCAGTATAAACT
>Ga0123341_1004330_pt1 | contig 12439 bp, 12 predicted proteins | sample Turbeapinknodule_FD_89959 | JGI IMG/M metagenome (GOLD analysis project Ga0123341, IMG submission 89959) | Root nodule microbial communities of legume samples collected from Mexico - Turtle bean Mexico pink nodule | ecosystem: Host-associated > Plants > Roots > Nodule | place: Mexico: Nepantla... | reverse complement strand
TGAAGCGAAGACTAGAGAAAGCTAAAGGGGCGTGGGCAGAAGAAGTGCCAAGGATTGTGTGGGCTTACCACACCACGCCTCAATCTTCCACCATGGAGACGCCTTTCAGCCTAGTATACGGGTTACACGCCATGATCCTAGTAGAGATCCACGAGAGTTCTCCGCGCTTCCTAAGCTTTGTGGCAGAAGAATCCAACTAAGAAAGAAAGGAGAATCTAGACCTGTTGGACGAGGCCAGAGAAGAAGCGAGGATAAAGGCTGAAGCTGTGACGAGGAGAGTGGAGCATCAGTATAGCTCTAAGGTAAAGCCACGGCAGTTCCAAGTAGCTGACTTGGTCATGCGGAAGGCTCATCCTCATGAGTTGGAGAACAAGTTGTCTCCCAAGTGGACCGGACCCTTCAGAATAACCGAAGCCAAGGGAAATGGTTCGTACAAGTTAGAGACTCTAGAAGGGGGCCCCATCCCACGCAGCTGGAATGTGGCCAATTTAAAATTTTATTTCAGTTGAAGAATTATCAAGTACACAGTTGTAAAGGGGACGCTCTTTTTCCCTCGCGGGGGTTTTTAATGAGGTCACTTAAGTAAAAAAGAAGTTCAAGAAAACTTTGTCCCAGCTTTTCCTATTCTTGCGCAGACATCAAGTCAAAAGGTATGCTCAATATAAGTTAAAATTCGGGCGTCTAGTCCCTGAGTAGGGGTTAAGGGATTCCTTCGGGACGCCCCCTCCTCAGGTAGGAATAGCTAGCCCCGGTGTCTGATGTTTAAACACCTCGCAAGGAAGTGGCGGGGGGCGTTTCCTTCGAGTGTGGGCGTCAGACAGTAAGAAGTTCAGAGCAGTGGAGAACCAGGTCACTTGGTGCAGATACACGCACTTGAGGAGAAGCGCCATCCTTCGGGAAATCTTCTCCTTAGGTGTAATCACCAAAATCCCTGGTCATCTTGGTGTTTAGACACACCAGGGACGATACGACGATGTTTCCCACACACCTCTTCCTAGGCGTGGGCACCAAGAACACTGATCGCCTTGGTGTTTTCAGACACCCTGGGGACGAAACGGCACTACCCCCGGGTGGGCCTCTCCTCAGGCGTGGGTACCAAGCGCAGAGATAAGGGCAAAGTTGCCTAGGTGTTTAGACACCCCGTGGACGATACGACGCTGTTATAATAGACCTCTCAACAGGCGTGGGCACCAAAAGCGTGACTTTGTCCCAAGTGTTTAGACACGCTGAGGACGATATGACCTCGCGTTCAGCAGGTCTCTCCTCGAGCATGGACACTCAGTACATATAAGATAAGCCCTCCTCGCCTTCGAGCGATGTCGAGGCCACAGAGGAAGAGATAAAGCCCTCCCTCGCCCTTGGGCGATGTAGAGGCCATAGAAGAGACGAGACCCTTTCCAATCCTAAGCGATGACAAAGCTAGCAATACCTTTGGCAGTAAGCACCTTGGGGACTCAAGAAAGCGAAGAGCAAGCTGAAACTTTTGCAAGTTGTAGAGGCAAAAGAAAATCGAAGAGTGACAAGAAGAAGAGTGAAGAGCACGAGTATCGAAAGCCGTGAAGACAAGAAAAGTCCTCCTTCACCTTCGAGTGATGATAAGGCACGAAGAGAAATCCTCCTTCATCTTTAAGTGATGATGAGATACGAATTGAAGTCCTCCTATGTGTTTGGGCGATGGCGAGGCAGGCGACGCCTTCATGAGGTAGATTCCTCGCAGATACAAAGGCCAAGAGAAATTTGAAGCAAAGAGATCAAGAGAAGGGTATGCATCACGACTTAGAAAGGAAGAGTAAAAGAGGAAGTCACGTGCTACCTAAAGAGTTAAAGGCAAAGCGACGAAGAGATACATCGGAGGTAAATACCAGGTACGTCTTTGATATAGTAAAGAAAGCCAAAGTAGATAAAGGTGCAAGAGAAGCTAAGAGCGAACAAGAATTTAAAGATAGCATCCAAATGGCATTTAAATAAATAAAGTTGGATGTCAGAATTACAGACGAGTTCAAATATTGTAAGTACAAATTTACAAAAAAGATGGAAATCTATTAAGTACTGCTCACTCCCCGAGGTCAAGGGGCACCACCTTTCCATTGACGACTTGGTTGCCAGGGGGTAACCTGACTCGTGAAGTACCCACGCCACCGCTGGGAGACCCCTGGGACAGATACGACCCATGAAAGGGCCACGCCAGGGGCGAACAATGTGCATGGTACGAGAGGAAGGTAGATACACTCCCAGGGCGAGTGACTAGAGGTTGGGGCGCATGAGTTGGCACCCAGAAAGTCACCCCTTGCGCCAGATGCACTTCGAGAAAGGAGGACTTACATGATGGATCATCCCTAAGTTGGGTTACGGCGCTGTAAGGCCCTCCACGTAGAATAGCGATCAAGTCAGAAGAACACATGGCAGTAAGTACCGAATCATCAGGGTGTACACATTGCCCTAAAAGTTTGCTAAGGTACGTTTTTATTCAGTTTACGTTTAAAACGCTTTAAAGCACTTTAAACGCTTTAAATGCTTTGAACGTTTTAAACGCGTTGAACGTTTTTAAATGCCTTAAATGCGCTTTAAGACGCTTTTAATGCACTTTAAGACGCTTTGAATGCTTTAGACGTTTAAAAGGGGCTTTAGACGTTTGAGACAGGGATCCAGATTCAGTTTTAGACACACTCTAGTTGCTTGCTCGCAAACCCACTGTACGCACAGGCAATTAGGGAGAAATCAGTTACTCAGTTATTCATCCACCTTCAAAGCATCCGTTCACGGTGCTCCGATACGGAGGTGTGTTCTTTGATTTTTCTCGCTTGCTGACTTGATCGTCGGAGTACAAACGGCCGCGAGGGCGCCCCTTTGTTCACTTCTTTCAGGGACTCACGGCGGTGAAGGGTGGAGATTTGGAGCAAAGACGAGGGAGTCCTTGATACGCGAGTCTTAGCTACGCATGAAGCACAATCTGGTCAACCGGCGGGAACAGTATAAAGATGAGGTTTTATGTGATGTTGTGCCAATGGAAGCAACACATATTCAATTGGGAAGGCCTAGGTAATATGATAGATAAGTTCTAGATGATGGCCTAACTGACAAAATGTCTTTTAACTTCCAAGGGGACAAGGTTATCTTAAAATCCCTCTCTCCCAAAGAAGTTCACGAGGACCAAATAAAAAAGAAAAATAAAAGAGAAAATGAAAAAGATAAGGAAAGAAAAGATAAACCGGGTCACAATACCTTACATTGTAAAAACAATCATGTTGACCCATGTCAACCTGCAAACTGCACCTCCAAGGTGTTCTTTTTCCTTGTCTTTTTCATTACCTAATAACTCTCAATACTTGACATCTTGGACAAAGAAGTTTTGGGATGAAATTCAAACACCTCCTAAAGGTTCTCACCTTCTAAGAGGATTTTCATCAAAAAGTCCTTTCATTCCGAAATGTTCTTTCCCAACATGGCTTGTATGTAAAGCTTTCCCTTTTGAACTCCCCAAACTTAAGGATGATCTTAAAAAATCCTCCTAAAGGTTCTCCCCTTCTAAGAGGATTTTCACAAGCAAATCATCACTTCCCTAAACATTTTCTACAAACATGGCCTGTATCTAGAATTTACCATGTGAGCTCCCCAAGCTTCATGAACATAAGTTTGTTTCACATCCTAAACTTAGAAATATCTTCTCTTTGAACAAACTTACTATGTTAATTGCAGAAGTTCAAAATTTGAGGACGAATTCTTTCCAACCTGGGGGGCATGATATAAACCACAACAACCAGTAGATGACTAAAGACACATCAAACACTTCACAAAAAGGTCAGTCATTTTAGTACACAAAGTTGAGCCCCATCAAATCTCGAGAAAGCATCAGCAGAAGAAGTACTAGCTATAAACCTTAATATCAAAAGTTCTTCCTTCTGGTCTTTCCACAAGAGAAAAGTTATGTAAATAAATTGGGCTCACTTTGGGGGTCCAAAATAGAAAAACAGGCTAGAGTAGGTTCACATAGCATAAAAGGGGTTGTACTTAGTGAAATGGGCTTGTACCAAACCCACTTTTTCAAGACAAGGCACCTAAAATTAGGGTTTTTAACCTACCTTCTAGAAGCTATGCCTATAGGTGCAGTTTTGACCATGGTCAACACCCTAAGCAACCCCTCTCCCTTGCCTTTTCTACCCTTCACCCATCTTTCCCACCAAGACACCCCTTCCTATAAATAGAGTGTCTTGCCTCATGTATTTTCACATTGAAATTTGAAGTAAAGAAACATTGCTTGAGTAAATTTGTGAGTCTGAGTACTCCTTTTATATGGGTCTTATCTTGGGTGGGTAATATCCCAAGTGATGGCTTTGGGTCTTATCGTGGGTGGGTAATATCTGAAATGGCGACTCTTGCACCACTCATCTTGGAGTTCATCTACTCCAAGTGGCGTGACATCTTCCATTCTCCCTAAGCTTTCTTATCCCTTCATCTTTTCTATTTTATTCTTTCTTTTGCGCTACTCTTACCTCTCATCTTCATTCTCTTATCTTCTTTATTTTCGATTCATATATTGCCATATTCATCTTTGTTCATGTTAGATTACGCATCTTCATCATCATAATCACCATATATATATGTGTTCTTCTCTTTGCCCTTCTGAAGTGAACCTTCACACTTACTTAACCACTTGGTTAAGTTTGTGTCCAGTGGGAATCTTCTTAGGGTTCTCACCTTAAATTGCTAAATAAAAAATCATAAACAAGAGCACCCAATTTAAAATGTGCAATCCTAAAATCAACTTACATCAAGGTTCAATTTGTGCTTATATTGCTGAGTTGATATTCTTCATTTAAATTTCCTGCACATTTTAAATTTTTCTTTTACATTCAAGCAATTTAATTTCCGCTTTACAATTCAACACCTTTCTTTCCCGCCTTTAAATTCCTTTCATTTACAATTTCACTTTTTTTATTCATTAAGCACTTTAAATTCTGCTTTTGAATTGTATTTTGTCAATTTTTTTTCCTTACCTCGTTTGCTTGAGTCTTATGTTCTTAGTATCTAGGAGTCTTTAAATCCTTTCTGCTTATTCTAATTTTAATTGTGAAGAATATAGAATACAAGCATTCATATGAATTGAATCCCAACATCATATCATTTTCGAAAATTGAAAAGTGACTTCAACTGCATGCACAAAATCATTTGAAAATTTGAATCCATCAAATCAGGAAAAAAAAGGAACAAAACAAATTTTTGGAGTATATTCACTTTCCAAATTTCAATTACAAAATGGGGTTCTAAATATATGACAAATTGTTTTAGTAATTGTGGAGTTTAATCCCACTTGCTTTCTCAATTTCTAAGAACTTTCATCTCTTCATAATTAAAGTTTAACTAAGTTTCTTTGCGTCTTTTTCGTGCTTTTCTTGTTTGTCTTGTTCAAAGTTTTGTCTTCATCTTAATTCCATTTTGTTTTAGCTTTCCTTGCTTTAAGCTTTTTCTTGCTTGTTTTTCCTTTTTTCTTAAGTTTTATTGTGGGCTCTTTGGTGAGCAAGTGTAAGAACTTTATCATCTTTTACTTGAGGTGTTTCTACAAGTGTAGAACCTTTTGAGGGAGTAACTTTCTTGAGTGATACACGAGAGTTAAGGTTTCTACTGTTTGTTTTAACTAACCGTTTGCTATCTTTGTGCAATTTTTAATGGCTCATTTCTCTTTTGGGGAGTCTTCCAAGCCTGAATCCCCTCAGAAGGCACGTCTTATGGGGTAATTAGCCAAAGCCCAAAGAACTTTGGCCCAAAAAGAATAGGAGATGAGACAACTGCTAGAGAGCATGCAGAGCTAAGAAGCCAATGAAGAAAGCATGGCTCGAGAAAGGAGGCGGGAGCCTAGGCACCATATAAAACATCACATGCACTACGGGAGTTATGAAGACGAAGACCAAGATTGGAGAGTTCATAATTTTGAAGAAAGGCGCCATCAACACCAACATAAACCAAATAATTCATTTTCTTTTGTAAAGTTACCTAGTTTTAGTGGGGATAATGACCCAAATGCATATTTAGGATGGGAAGCTAAAGTAGAACAAATCTTTAAAGTTAGCTTCCCTAGAATTTGTAGACTATGCCAAGCAATGGTGGCATCAGACTATAATGGACATTGGGCTAAATAAGAGGCCAACCATGGTCTCTTGGAGTGATTTAAAGTTATGCATGCGCGTGCGGTTTGTTCCTCCTCATAGGAAGGAACTCTTGTTGAAGCTTCAACAACTTCATAAAGGACCTAGGCCGGTAGATGAATACTTTAAAGATTTAGAAACTACTTTGACTAAAATTAATATGCATAATAGTGAAGAGTCAACGATCACTAGGTTTGTGAGTGGTTTAAGAAGAGAAATCCAAGATATTGTAGAGTTATATGAGTACTCTTCTTTAGAGAAAGTGATTTCCCTAGCCATCAAGGTGGAATCACAACTTTTGCAGCAAACATATTTCAAAAATACTCATAATGATGGCTTTTACAAATCATCATGGAATGATTAAAAAAAACTTGTACGAAAACTTTTCCTTTCGAAAGCACTTCTCACCATAGAGTTTCTAAAGACACTTGTACCAACCAGTCCTCGGTCATTGACTCCAGTGATTGACCTCATACATCGCACACCGGTGCCTGATAGTAAAGATGGGCCACGCAAGGTGGGCCCCAGATACGCATATCAGGGTGTTGGTCAATCTTCGGACATCGGTACCATGGACCTCAACGTTGGAGATCGACATCAGACCTCGCTAGAAGAGGGAGAGATAGGACGACGACGATCTGAACGGTTATATTGGGCCACGTAAGGTGGGTCCTAGAATTACACATTTATCAGTTGAAAACATCAGATATGAGGGAAGCCTAAGTCACGAGGGATCCATGCAGGTTGTGTGTATAGCGCATTCAGGCGCGACACGAGTAAATAGTTCCAGTAAGGGCCAAGGCCCATTAGGGTTAGGGTTTCCGAAGGAAGCTGCACGCATGGCATGCGAATACTTAGGGCACCCGCAGAACAGATGGCCCCAGAGACTTGGTGCACAAGCTGGTACCCAGGCGGATATTCTATTAGTCGTTGCACTCCAGTTAAGGGGAGATCCATGTGCCAGATTATGCTAAGATTACATAATAGTGGCGCAGGGACATTCTCCAAGGAACCCTAGACATGGGTAACGGAACAAAGGTAAACCCTAGTTTCAACCTATATAAAGGGTGCTAAGAACCCTAGCAAGGTACACAGTTTCTAAGAGTGAAACTACTTTATACACTTAGTGTTTCTTTGCCCTTATACTCACTTGAGCGTCGGAGTGCAAATGGCCGTCAAGGCGCTCTTTGTCTTTGTAGGTGAGAGATTCTTCAACCAAGGAAGTTCGATTCTCAGGCAAAGATAGGAGGGCCAAAGGCTGCCGTTCGAGTCAACCGGCGAGAACATTTGGCGCCCAACGTGGGTCCCGATAAAACAAGGTCCCACTCACAAATGTGAAAGAGTTTTCACCAATGATATGAGGAGTACGAGGCAAGGATCTGTTGCGCCCCCAGGTGCTATGCCCCCTGGAGGGGACAACGTCACCATGCAACAACTCATGGAGACGACGCGCGCCCTCCAAGAGGGGGTAGCAGCATCTAGGGTTGAGATTGCCATGTCACAGGCAACCAACGAAGAGTTGTGCAGAACCAATGAGGAACTGCGTAGGGATTTACAACAGGCAGGGGAATGCGCGGTGGACGAACGTGCCCCATCCATACCACCTAGGGCACACCCCATGCCGTTCTCACAGGCGATTATGGATACTGCGTTACCAACCAGGTCGCTGGGCCCGAAAGTCACCTTCACATGTGCAAAGGACCCAGAGGCTCACCTTATGGCGTTCTATACCCAGATGATGCTCACACAAGGATTTGACGTCGTGTACTGCAAGCTGTTGATGAACACGTTGGCAGGCGCGACGTTAGAATGGTTTGTCAGTCTCCCTAACGGCCACATCACTACCTTCGACCAGTTCGCAACGCTGTTCAGAGAACAGTACCTCATCAACAGGGCTCCCCCTCGAATCTCTTATGATGTCTTTGACATCAAGCAATACAAGAGAGAGTCCTTAAAGGAATTCCTGAACAAGTTTGGAGTCTAGGTGGTGAGGCTAAAACCCAAAGATGAGACCATGATGGTGCACACCTTCATCAAGGGAATGCTGCCAGGACCCTTCAGTGAATCTCTGCTCAGGTTCTACCCGAAGACGTTCTGCGAGATTAGGCGTCAGGCTTTGGCGCACATCGCCGCAGACGATCGAGTCATAGAGAAAAGTGTCTTCGTCGGTCCTGTCCGACCTCGAGCAGCAGGTCGACCTCAGCCCATGAGGGTGCACGAGGCAACCACAGAAAAGAAGGGCTCGGGAAAGCAACAACCTTACAAGAAGCCCAGGCTGGAGCGCGCACGCTGAGAGACCCGCCTCAAAGCATAATTTTTGTGTAGAGCTCAAGGAGCTGATCGCTATTCCTAGTGTAGCGACAAGATTGAAGATGCCTCTGAACACAGACAGAAAGATGTGGCCCAACAAGAATGCTTGGTGTGAATTCCAACAAGCATATGGCCACCCCACACGCAACTGCTTGGCTCTGGCGCACCAATTGGATGAGCTAGTGAAAATCGACTTCTTGAAGGACTACCTCCAGGAGTCGCAGGAAGATCAGGTGTTGGTGGCCGCAGGAGTAGATCACGGGCACGAGGTGCCCATTCATGGTGAAATCAACACCATCTTTGGAGGATTCTCAGGAGGAGGATGCACCACCTCCCAGCGGAAGAAGTACGCGCGAGAGGTGATGACAGTAGAGGTGCAAGAGGCAGATAATACTCCCGAGGTCTACCTTGTATTCACCAAGGCCGACCTCTAGAATGTAGTCCCACACGAAAACGATCCAGTGGTGATTTCGGTAGTGACAGCAGGAAGAAGGGTGCATCGCGTCCTCGTGGACCAGGGAAGTTCGACCAATGTGATGTTCTGGTCAACCTTCAACAAGTTACAGTTGTCTCCATACCAGTTGAGGACTTATACCGGTTGTTTGTATGGTTTCGCTGGAGACCAGGTGGAGGTGTGTGAACACATAGAGCTGAGGACGACCTTCACGGATGGCACAACCTCACGTACTTTAAACATCAGGTACCTCGTTGTTAACGCTCCATCAACCTATAATATACTTTTGGGCAGACTTGCTTTAAACAGGATTGGAGTGGTGGCCTCTACGAGGCACATGAAGATGAAGTTGCCTTCCCTTGAGGGTACGGTGATCACCATCAAGTCTGATCAGAAGGAGGTTAAGAAGTGTTATGAAAATAGCCTCAAGACGAGGAGGGGATTGTTCGCTGTTACCACTCAGCCTCCAAGGGAAGAAGGGGTCATCCGTGCAGAGATCGCCCGGGAGAGACAACCCGAACCCGCCGAAGATGTGTTATAGAGAGAGATCAGCGGGAAGATGTTCAAGCTTGGCAAATCCTTGGGCTAAGAGATGTAGGATCAGATCGTTGAAGTCATAGTGCGACACCTTGATGCTTTTGCGTGGTCTACTTTAGACATGCCTGGCATATATCCTGACTTCTTGTGTCATCGTCTCACCATGGACCCCCAGGTCCGACCTGTTCGCCAGAGAAGACGAAAGTTCAACGAAGAGAGACGTCAGGTCGACACAGAAGAGATAGAGAAATTGTTGAGGGCTAGCCACTTCCAAGAGATTCAGTACCCTGAGTGGCTGGCGAATGTGGTGCTAGTGAAGAAGGCCAATGGGAAATGGAGGATGTGTGTTGACTTCACATACCTCAACAAGGCCTGTCCGAAGGACTCCTACCCATTTCTCAGTAAAACCGCTTTGGTGGACAATGCGTCTGGTTACAGATTACTCAGCTTCGTGGATGCGTTTTTTGGTTACAACTGGATCATGATGCACCCAGGGACGAGTGCAAGACAGCGTTCATGTCAAAATTGTCTTGTTACTGTTATAAGGTGATGCCCTTTGGGCTTAAAAATGCAGGGGCGACGTACCAGAGGTTGATGGATGACATGGTCGTCACCTCCCAGCAGAGGGAGCAGCACGTAGCAGATCTGGAGGAGCTATTCACCACAATAGCCAAGTATACGTTGAAGTTGAACCCAGAGAAGTGCGTGTTCGGGGTAGAGGCAGGCAAGTTCTTGGGTTTCCTACTCATTGAACGTGGGATGGAGGCGAATCTTGAGAAGTGCGCTGCGATAATAGCAATGAGGAGCCCGATCGCAGTTAAGGAGGTGCAACAATTGACAGGGCGCATGGTCGCTCTGTCTAGATTTGTATCGACAGGAGGAGATAAAGGGCATCCTTATTTCCAGTGCTTGAAGAGAAACAGAAGGTTCGTATGGACCAAAGAGTGCAAAGAGGCGTTCCTAAAACTGAAGAGGAGTACCTGGCATGTCAAGAGTAGGACCAGGTACAAGAGTATGATAGCTCCACTTCGTTTATACTTCGCGGTTATAGAAAAGGCGATCAATTCGGTTCTGCTACAAGAGTAGGACCAGGTGCAAATGTCGATCTACTTTGTTAGCAAAGTATTGCAGGGGCCAGAGGTGAGATACCAGGCCATAGAAAAAGCGGCTCTGGCAGTAGTTTTCTCAGCGCGAAGACTTCGCCACTACTTCCAGAGTTTCACCGTAATAGTGATGAAAGACCTTCCAATTCGCAAGGTCTTACAGAAGCCAGAGGTGGTAGGCAGGATGGTGCGATGGGCGGTAGAGCTATCATAGTTCGATGTGCAGTACGAACCCAGAGGCCCCATTAAAGGCCAAGTTTATGTTGACTTCGTAGTAGAGCTCTCTTCGGAAGCCACACATTAAGAAGGAGCAGGTTTCAGATGGGTACTCTCTGTAGATAGTTCCTCCAACCAACAGGGCAATGGGGTTGGTGTCATCTTGGAAGGGCCAAATGGGTTGCTAATTGAGCAGGCCCTGCGGTTCACTTTCAAGGCCAGTAATAACTAGGCAGAGTATGAGGCCCTGATCGCTGGAATGATGCTAGCTAAAGAGATGGGTGCGAAAGGGTTGTAGGCGAAGAGTGACTCCTTGTTAGTCACGGGACAGGTCACGGGGGAATACCAGGCTAAAGACCCTCATATGGCCGCAAATCTGGAGTACGTCCAGGTTCTGAGGGAGAAGTTTGAGGTGTTCGAGTTAGTCCATGTACCCAGAGAACAGAATGCCCGAGCAGACTTGCTTGCAAAGCTTGCCAGTTCGGGCAAGGGGGGTAGACAGAGGATAGTGATTCAGGAGACCCTGAGGACACCCCGAACTACCACATACAATATGACAAAAGTCCAGCAGACCAGCACATCGGAAGGGGTGAGGAGGATTCATCGGTCGTTAACACAAGAGACGTTAAAAACGCTCAAAATAAGTGTGTACCTAGTTGCTGGGGAAAGGTCGTCGCAGGTTCACCAAGTCGAAACAAGAGAAACTTGGATGACACCCTACCAACGCTATTTGGTTGATGAAATACTCCCGCTAGAACCCACGGAGGCCAGAAAAATCAAGAAAAACTTGAGCAAGTACACCTTGATCGATGGAAAGTTATTCAGGCATGGGTTCATCCACCCCATCCTTGATGGCATTGAGCTCTTCTCTTTTGTGGTTTTTGGGTGTTTTGCGGAAGCTTAGTGGTTTGTTGATGAATCAAGGCCCTCCTAGGAGGTGTGGCTGCCTTGGAGGTGCATGAAGCGTAGGGAAATTGAGGGAGGTTCGGCCAGCCCCCTTTGGTAGGAGAAAGGATTGAAGATTAAGACCTAAATCTTAGGCAAGGGAGTAAAGTACAACTCAAGTTTGGCAGCATAACGATACTCAATTTAATCTTACAAAATGAGAGCCAAGCACCTCAATTTATAGTGTTTAGAGGTGTTCCCGCCGATTGACCAGGGTCGTCTTTGTGCGTGGCTTGTCCTTGCGAGCTAGGGCACCTTCGTTATACTCCGTCTTTGATACCTGAAAAGAAGTGAACAAAGGGGCGCCCTCACGGCCGTTTGCACTCCGACGATCAAGTCAGCTAGCGAGAAACATCAAGGTGACACACTCTCTGTAGGTGGTCGAAAACTACGCTGAATGACTAAAACTGAGTTGCTCTAATTGCCTTGTGCTCACAGTGGGTGCGCAGGGAGAACAACTAGGGTTAGTGCTCTGTGTAAAACCGCGAGAATTAGGTTAAAACTCGGATCCCTTTTCAAATTTCCCCAGGTCCCTTTTTATACATCTCTCGTGTTTAAAACGCGTTGAAGCGCATTGAAAGCGTATAAAAATATCCCTTGGAACGTTCGATTCTTAACTGAATTAACGCGTACCTTGGCAAACTTTCACTGAAACATTTAATGAGCACGTGCTAATTGCCACGTGTCCTTCTGACTTGATCGTTACTCTGTGCGGAGGGCCTCACAGCGCCGTA